>Ga0114919_10001006_pt1 | contig 22664 bp, 18 predicted proteins | sample BlataG_FD_88682 | JGI IMG/M metagenome (GOLD analysis project Ga0114919, IMG submission 88682) | Deep subsurface microbial communities from Black Sea to uncover new lineages of life (NeLLi) - Black_00105 metaG | ecosystem: Environmental > Aquatic > Marine > Oceanic > Sediment | place: Atlantic... | reverse complement strand
TGGTTGGGGTGGGGGGGTGTGGGGGGGGGGGAGTTTGGGGGCGGGGAGGGGGGGGGGGGGGTGGGGGGGGGGGGGGGGGGGGGGGTGGTGGGGAGGGAAGGGTAGTTGAGAGGAGAGGGGTGAATTAAAGGACATGCGTGTGTTGAGTTGGGTTCAAATGAACCATTGATGCCGTTAAATATACTGTGACATACAAGAAGATACTCTCTCTGGACCCAGTTCAACAAGTCCCGTTTGCTGAACGATTTAAAATCAGAGACCTGGACTTTCCTTCACGAATAAAAGAGCAGTATCGTTTTACCTTTGGATTGGATAGTGCAATCGAGTGCTATTTACTGTCTCAACTAGTGCACAAGCACCCAGATCACAGAAATGGAGCCAAGCACTTCTTCAACTTGCCCTCTGCATTATCCAGAGCGTTTCACAGCTGCAGTTAAATTCGTAGAAAGCATCCCTAAAGGTATGCATCGCACATCATCTATTGATCCTGGTATCATATACTCTTCTTTCCCAATTATTGCACAGCTCCGATCTCACCCTCTCTCACCTCTCCCCCCTATCACCCACCCACAGATACTGAATTGTCCGAGGAGGCCAAGCTACTCCTATATGCCTTACAACAACAAGCCACAATAGGACCATGCAACGAACCACGTCCATGGGGCTGGAATGTCATCAACAACGCCAAGTGGCAATCTTGGAAGCAACTCGGCGACCTTTCCAGCGTCGAAGCCATGCGTCTCTACGTCAGAACACTGGAGGAAGAACACCCCAACTGGTGGGACCTCATCTCTAATCTACCTACTGCCACAACTACCACCGCTGCTCTTTTCAATACAGACACCACCTCACAATTATCAGCAGCACTTTCTCCACAAGAAGCCAATAATTATCCTCTTCCCTCCAAGAAGACCACCACCGCCAGCAGTGATGATCAATCTACCCCTACCACTACTACCACCACAGCTCCTCCTCCTCCTCTTCCTCCCCAACCCACCATCCCCCAACCAACCCCTCCATCCCCTCTCACCACTGATACCACTACGACTAAATCATTACCACCTCCCCAAGTGGCACATAAGAACCGTTCAGTAGCTGAAGTCGTGGTTGAAGGTTCATGGGTGTCCCCCTACATTACATCAGATCGTAAACCTCCTCCTCGCTATGAACACGCAGTGACCCTGGTAAACAACCAAGTCTATATCATAGGTGGCAACTGTGGAGGTAGGTACATCAATGACACATGGGCGCTCAACCTGGAAGACTTGACATGGACGTGTGTGAGCGGGGGAGGGAGGAGCGCTGCCCTCTCTGCTGCATCTGAAGTGCAACTGGTACCTACTGCTGGTCATGCGGCAGTCACTTGGAATGGGCAGGTGTTGGTGTTTGGGGGGCATACACGAGCAGCTGATGTCACTGACTACATGGCAGTCAGATCTCTAGACCCTAAGACTGGTCTGTGGACTGAAGTTGAGACATATCCGGGAGATGAAGATTCAGTCCTGCCTGCTCCACGGGGAGGACACACTGCCACTCTCATTGGTAGCAGACTCTTCATCTTTGGAGGTGAAGATGTCAAGAGAAGGTCTCTCAATGAGCTATGGGTGCTAGATTTACCCACAATGACGTGGACCCAACCAGCCACGGCAGGGACCACCCCTCCTGGGCGGGGAGCCCACACTGCAGTAGCCTTTAGAGGGCGGTACATTATGATATTTGGGGGAGGTGGTATTGCTCAATGTCACACTGATGTACATGCACTGGACACACACACTATGGAATGGTGGACACCCGAGGTAACAGGGAACATCCCCCCTGCGCGGGCTGGGCACGCTGCAGCTCTGCTGGGCACTACTTGGTATGTGATTGGAGGCGGGAACAATGCTGCTGGGTGCGCAGACATGTACTCTGTTGATCTGTCTCCCCTGGGAACTGGCCCTCTGGAATGGGTACTGATTGGCAACACGCCACCAGCATCAGCGATTGCGTCGGAGGGTCTTTCGTTGTTGTCGGTACCAATGGCGGGATGTTTGGTATCTTTTGGGGGGTATAATGGGAAGTACCATAATGCAGTACATGTGTATAGACCTGAAGGGTTTGTTGTAGTGAAACCTCCACCTAGAGGCGGTGGTGGTGATGGTGGTGCGTCAGGGGTGAATAGAGGTGGAAGTGGAAGATTGGAAAACGGACATGACCACCACAACAACAGTAAAGCCAGCCAAGAAGCTGCAGCAGCTGCCAGGGAAGCCACCTCACACGAACTCTCCATCATGAGAAGACAGCTGGAATCAGCACAAGTAGCTCTCTCTGCAGCAGAACAAGCTGCCGATGAAGCAAAAGATGCTCTGGAAAAGGAAGAGGCCAAGGGGTTGAAACTGGAGGTGGAAGTTGCTGAATTGAGAGCTGCATTAGGAAGAATGGGGGAATTGGAGAGAGAGTTGGCCAAGTACAGGACTCGTGATTCTGAGGATGCAGAGGCTGGTGGTGGAAAAAAGGGAAGTGGAATTTGGGGGTACATAACTGGTGCTGATGCTACTGCTGCTATTGCAGAATAGATTTGGTCAATGGTTGGTTTGCAAAATCTTAAGAGCACTAGTTGGTATGACCAGTAGTTGTTAGTAGTATACAGTACAAGGAGTTCTGTTAATTTTAATTGATATTGCAGTTGTAACAAATAATCTAAGATTTAGGCAATAAAGACCTGCCATCCAACTCCTCTTCCTCCTTCTCTTTCTTCCTCCTCCTCTTCTTCTTCTTCGGTTTACTGCCATCATCTTCGCTATTACTCATTGTACTGATCTCTTGTGCCTCCTTCTTCTTCTCTACTGTTAATAAATCATTCACTGATGCATTGAAAGAATCTAAAGTCCATCTAGGTGCTGAAATAGCATCATCAGCATGGTCCAAACTATCTAGAGCAAGGTTGGCCAGCTTATCAGCAGCACTGTTGTATGCTCTGTCTATGTGTCTAGCATGAAATTTTTTAAATTTGTTCTTCAAGGCAGCTGCAGTGTCATAGTACTTCTTTAATCTTTCATTTTGGATTCTATTGGTTCCCATCATGGCTTTTACTACTAAATTAGAGTCGCCTACTGCAGTGATGTCATCACATCCCAGGCGGAGAGCAGCGCCCAGGCCGGCAATTAAGCCGGCAAATTCAGCTTCGTTGTTTGTGTGTCTGGGGCCCATGAATTCAGAAGCTGTCCATACAGGTACAGTGGTAGTGGTAGATGATTGGTCTAGGAGGAGTGCTCCAAAGCTGGCAAGCCCTGGATTGCCACGAGAAGCGCCGTCAAAGTTTAAAACAAGCGACAGGTTGTGATCTGGCAATGGCTGTGATGTTGATGGTTATTGGGTTTCTACTTTCTGTTTCTGTATTTCTTTTGCTTCTAACTCTAAAGGAGTATCGCCAGTGGGTTGATCATTGTGGGTATCAAAGAATTGCTGGGCTTCAGAGAGAGTGACAAAGCCCTTGAAAATTGCATTTTTGAAGCCTGAAACTTGTCGGGCTGTTTCGGCCCATGTCCGGTAGATGCCAGCGTTCCTACCCTTTGCCACAGCGTAATACTGCTTCTTGTTGCTAGAACCCATTGCAAATACTATGCAACTGTGGGTATTATTGGTGACTGCAGACTTTCGTGGCCAAAATAAAGAGAAGTGTGAATCAGACAAGTGATTATTGCAGACGGCCCTCAGAAATGAACTGTTATCATGCCTGAACATGGATCTATGCAGTCTCATGTTCATAATCTATGTATATTCATTTTTAAACTACATGCTAGCTAATCCAACTCGCAACTTTTTAGTCAGCCGCGTCCCTCCGACCAACCAATCCTTCTTTATTCTTTCTCTCCCTACCCACCACCTCATTTTAATGGCTTCAGCCCCAACTTTGCTCTCAATGCATTAGCCTGTGCTATCTCATCATCTTCATTAGTCCCAGCACCACCTCTATCTCTATCCCTAGATCCCTCCCGCTTTCCTTCTTCTTGTTCTCTTCTACCATCACCCTCACCATCATTATGTCGGCTCTTCTTCCTCTTCTCATGTTTATCAAGTCGCCATGGACTCCTGGATCTCTCCCTCCTCCTCCTTTCAACATTACCACTACCATCATTACAATATCTATGCCTCCCTCTCCTATCACCACCCCCTCTTCCTCCTCCTTCTCCAATTTCTCCTTCTTCTTCATATCTCTGCTGCTGCTCTGCTAAATATCTCTCTATTCTATCTTCCTCTTCCTTCCACCTCTCCTCCCTCTCCCTACCCCTCTCCTCCTTCTTCTGCTTTGCCAGCTCTTGGAACTCTGCTTCCAGGATACTCACTCTTGGCTCCCCCAAGTCCCCTGCTCCTTCTAGAGCCTTCCTGGTGGGGAGACGGGGAAGAGAGATGTTCCATACATAGTCCTTTCTAAGCAAATCGTCTACAATTTCATCTATATGGGACAATACAAATGTCCCATTATTCAGTCTTAGTCTGACTTTACGGTAGTCGTTTAGCAGTGGTTCTAGATATTGATAGATTTCAATGGGACGGCCAACAAGTCGGAGGTAAAATGCACCCAGAAGACGGAGGTATTTAAACTCATCATTGGTGATGAACTCATAGATGATCTCCTTACCTGGCTGTATTTGAAGGAGTTTAAGGACCAGAGAGAGGAATTCTGAGGGTTTAGAGGGTTCTCCATACATGCCGCCACAGTAACGGAGGGCAATGGCCTTGTCGATGACAAGCTCGGCGGTGAGGCCAAAACATTGTTGTTTCCAGTAGAGGGAGTCGTAGATCTTTTGGCGTGTGATGTATTCTATGAGATTCTGTGGATCAGTTCCATGTATGGTGCCTGCCGTTTTATCTGTAGTGTTTGCCATGGTATTTGTTTTTTTTGCTGGATGTAATCTATTTTCCAAAGAGTTTCAAGAATCCAGGTCACTTCACATAAGCGTAATATTCTCCTTCCGCATCTTATTTTGTGCATGAAAGGATACAATGCGGTTTTCAGACCGCATAATGCACATTTTAAACTATTCTTGACGACTTCTTAGCGACTCGACCATCGATGTGCATTCACCTCGAGCATACTCATTTTCTTGGGTAATTCATTTACACACTTCACTTCACTACCAGTCTGATTCTGAATCGTCTTCTATATTTGAAGACCCACCGTCACTACCATGTTCCTCATCACCACCTGCACCGTGTGTATCCATCTCTCCCTCCTCTCCTTGCAGTACTATACCATGACCATTATTATTAGTAGTAGTAGAAGTCGGTGTTTCTTCATACAATTGACCATTCCATACTCTAGACCAATGTCTTGGAACCAACCTAGATACATCTACTAACGATGATCCTGGTGCTCCACCTCCACTATCACCACCACCACCATCTCCACCTCCTCCTCCTCCTGCTGCTGCTGCTCTCCTTGAAACTAGTAGTCTAGCAGAAGGTATCAATTCACTGACCAGGACCGTTTTACTCTCCAAACAACCAGATTTAGTCTGCAAAGCCCATTGCACATCCACCTCACCTTGTAATAGCTTACTATTCAAACTCGTTGCTTTTCTAACCAGATAAGAAGCAGGAGCTTTAAGAGGGAGGAAACGGCGGGGAGCAGGGTGACAGTTACTGAAACATGTACCCATAGCTGCTGTGAGTGCTGCTGATGCGTCTGATAAGGTACTGCTCTTCCCGACTTCATCGTCTTGTACCAGCTGACCTCCTCCGCCTCTTCTTCCACCGTAGCTACTGCTATTAAAAGCGAGTATATCAGAAATGCTCAGGTAGTCACAGCACCCAGCAGCATCTTCAATTGCTCCATCGTCTATGAAATTTATATAATTTTCATGGAGGAAACTAGACACAGAGGATGCATTTAATCCAGCACCAGTGAGCACAGCTTCAGGGTCAAATTCTGTGGGATTTCTTTGGTATTGGGAAGATATCAGGGCATTATTGGGGTTGATGATGGTTGAGAGCTCAGTTGCGAGCCATTTGTGTTGCACACTCTTTTGCTTGGATGGGGTCAACAGTTGCTGCGTTCCTCCAGAGGATCCTCCTCCTCTTACTTCAGCTGCTGCTGATGATACACGTTTATTATATAGAAATCTACCTAGTGCATGAAATAGAGTCAAATTGCCATCTCTCTGTGCAAAAGGAGCAGCTGCAGCTGCTATTTCTTCGGCTGTTGGTGGTACCACTCCCCCCCCCTTCTTCTTTCTACCATTTCCTGCCGCTGCAGTCTTCTTCTTCGTTTTCTTCCTCTTCTTTCCTCTACCACCACCATCATCACTATCCTCATTACCACCAGATGCTACTACTACTACTCCTGGTGCCACCCCAGTACACAGAAACTGCATAGTACAAAGGGCACTCCTCACATCCCCACCAGCCCCTTCAGCCACCGCTTGTACCCTCGCTCCACTCACCACATCATCCAGACTCTCCCTCATCAACACACGATGAAGTGCTTTACTTATCATATTATCAGTGAGAGGATTGAGCGAGATGGTACTGTATGAGGAAGGATCGAAAGAATCTTCTACCTGTTTTAGTAAACTGGTACTATGCCATGCTTCACTACTACTGCTTTTATTGTTATTATTACCTCCACCTCTTTCTCCTCTGTCTGCTTGGGTTTCTCTTCCTGTGGCCTCTGAGCAACAGACGACAAAAGGAAAGCGCGCTGACCTGGCCAGTGACGCCAAAGCTTCAGCTACTCTGTGCTGTTGTTGGGCATTGGCTGTGAATGGGAGGTCTTCTATCATGATCAACCTTCTTTGACTTGGGGCATTGTTGTTATTCTTCTTATTAGCCTTCCACGCCTCACCGTCATTACTGGTTAGATCAAACACATTTCTTTCTTCCTCTGTATCATCATCAATAATTATAACATCATCTTCCTCTTGATTCTTCTTACTACTACCACTGCCACCCCCTTGTCCTCCTGCATGAGTCAAGGTCAATGCAGGCATACGACATCGAATGATGAATTCCTCAAAGGAGTCTACTGCTGAGTGGTACATGCTATGAAAAGATAAATTACCATCTCCCCCTCTACTACTACTACTCTGTTGTTGTTGTTGTTGTTGGTATTGAGCTTCCTCCCAACTAGCAGTCTGAGGAGTCTTCCATTCAGTAATAAAGCATCCATATTGTGCGGCTAGGACGCGTATGGTTGAACTCTTCCCAGCCCCTACTGGACCCTTTAACAACAATACTCTACTATTATTAATATTATTGATAGTAGTAGTAGTAGAAAAAGATGAGGAAGGGGGTTCTCTTTGCTGGTAATGTGATGCTAGCCATGCTTTAATTTCAGCCACTTTTTTGGGATGTACAACTATATCTGATTCTGTTTGTGGGTGGTACTTATCAACCCATAACATACTGGTGGTACTTTGGTGGGGCTGAGTGGTGGGAATGGGAGGTGGAGGTTGAGGTTGAGATGCAGTGGCGGTGAGAAAGGCAGTCAATGACGGCTTCTTTGTGACGAGTGGTGCAGTCTTTTGTTGTTGCTTTTGAGATGGTGATGAAGATAAAGAAGATGACGGCCCTGTATTTCTCTTTACTATGGATCTTTGTCGTTTGGATGGAGGGGGGCATCTGGTAATAATATTGTCGTCGTCGTCGTCGTCGTCGTCGTCGTCATCACCATCACTGCTGTTGCTGGTATCACTGATGATGGTGGTTTTGGCTTTATTGGCCCTGGGATTCCTCAGCCTTGAAGGCATGGTCTGAAGAAGATGTTCAAGGTGGTGGAGACTCGAACTGCTGCTTGAGTGCTTGCGCTATGGCTCTGGTAGGACGTTTCTGAGGGAGCTTGTCTAGAATGAAGACAAGCCGGGCATTGTGGAAGAAGAGGAAGGTCGGCAGACGGGTGATTTGATCGATTGGACTGCGTTGGCACAAAGCGTCATCAGCTTGATCTAGGTCAATGGTAATGAAGGAGACGTCCTGGAATGATGAAGGCAATCCCTGTATTTTTGGCTTGAGAAGCTTGCAGAGAAAGCAATCTGAAGAAGTTGCGAAGATGATTGAAAACCTGTGCTCATCTAGTAGTTTAGTAAACTCTAATAGGGATTTTACTTCTATCCAAGTCATATATTCAAGAAAAGGACCATGTATTGTGGGTAATAGTTTGGGTAAACCCTCCCTTGCAACCCCATCTTGCATGCTCACCGCCTCCCTCCTCATGCTGTGACCAAAGCTTCGAAAATGAAGAAGGGAGACTGTATCTCTCTTCTGAAATATATTCATCATGCTTCCAATTTTACAAATATTACGAAAATTTTATACCTTCCTCTTTGGTACAGAAGCTGGGCACAAGATCTTGCGTCCTCTCTTCCTGCGAGCAGCCAACACCTTCTTGCCACCTGGACTAGACATGCGAGCTCTAAATCCACTAACTCTAGCTCTCTTCCTTCTAGTTCCGTGTAATGTGCATCCAAGACCCTTCTTTCTGTTAGCTTCGACCAACAAAGGCAAGCGACGAGCTGCTCCTACCAAGCTTCTGAATGGAGATAAGACAAAGTCTGCCAGATGAGAGAGGGGGAGAGAGGTGAATGGGTGGGTGGAGGATGATGGAGGGAATGGTATATGCATTGCGAGGAAAGACGCGATAATCGCGGCTATTTCAGGGTCCTTTTATCGTTATGTATATGAAACTTACTTGTAAATGAAGAACAGAGGCCCTTGATAGATGCCACTGGGGAGATAAATTCAGACTGCAACATAGCAGGCCTAACTTGCTTTACTGGGACGTAAGTTAACGGTGCTTTGGGAACTGTGATGCGTTTGGGAGCCAATGTGGGTGCCCCTCTGAAGGCCTGGACACGGACAGCCATGATGTAATTAAATTCCTAGGAGGTGATGGCGTCTAAGCAGAAATGGCTAAAAGTAAGGCTGCCAAGTGGTCAATATATGTATGTACAATATTCAGATGATCGTAAAATTGGCAATTTCATTTGTAAGTCCACTGCTTTTGTGGATAGAGAGGCGTTGGAGGCAGGAGAACGTTTTTCCAGAGAGGTCTCCAATTTGGGGATAAAATATGCTTTCCAGACTGAGATCTAGCATTTCTACCATAGTACATTTTGGCTAAGACACCAAGACTAACCATTTCATAGGCTCCCATCCACTGCTGTGTCGATTGATTCGAGAAATCTCCTTCTTTTCAAAGACGACATGTTCCGTAAAAGTAAGAATTTTCTATCACACGCACGCATTATCTATGCATACACATCTTATAACATGTAATTCACCCCCATCTACAGGCGTTTCACTCCGTGTCGGCACCTCTACCAGTGTTGTAGTCACCGCTCCCTCCTCCAGCCGCCCCAAACACACCAACACTGCCCGCCCATCCAGACGCTCCTCTCTCCAAACTCTAGCTGCTACTGGTGAACAGGGCCTTGTGGGTGACAACTTTGGTGCCAGAGACCCTTTTGCAGCAGAATTAGAGAGTAATTTTGGTGAAAAGGTCCTTGGAAACTACAACACTGAGCACATAATCAAACCACCCGACGCCATCAAGAAGTTCATAGGCCTTGGCTCAAAGAAATGCACCCCCCACAAACCAGGCACACCTCCCCTCTCAGAAGAAGAAATCACCCGCCTCAAAATGCAATGCGCTGGGTGGAAGTTCGACAAGACAACCTCTGGCAATTCTGCCATTTCTTTTGAATGGAAGGTGAAGAGCTTTGCTGCTGGCCTTAACCTGTTCAAACGCATTGCAGAAGTTGCAGAGGCACAAGGTCACCACCCTGATCTTCATTTGGAGGGTTATAATACAGTAAGAGCTGTACTGAGTACACATGAAGCTGGAGGATTGACGGAAAATGATTTTATTATTGCTTCTCTGATTAATGATTTAGAAACAAGTGATTTGTTGCCCAAGGTCAAGGCTAAATTTTGGGCTTGATATATACATACAGGGATGGGAAGGTATTGAAAGAGCTAGAAAGAAGAAGTATAGTTAAATATTAATAATAATGATCAAAATTGTGTTGGCAGTTATTTCATTGCATTTAAGACAAATAACAAAGTTGAATCACTTGTTTTGAATGGCTTCACCATCTGCTGCTGTTGCTGCTGCTGCTGCTGCTATTACCTTAGTTTTAATTTTCTACACTCCTATGCCTCTATTATCCATTCTTCTCTCTTCATATTTCTAAGAACACCGTGTTGCTGTTGAGGTTGATATATTGTTGACTTTGCCCTTCCACTTGGTTTGATAGTAGTCTAGGGAAATATATTTAGAACTCTAGCTAATAACCCCAAAGAAATTGGAAGGATTAACTGCCAACTGCTGCCAACTTGATATGAAAGCCAATACTGGAGATCCAAGACCCACTGGCCGGGCAGTCAACCGCCTCTGTATTTAACAATAACTCTCCTCATTCAAGAGTTGTGTTTGAACAACTTCATACTAAACCAATTCAAGGTTACCTGCATAAAAGGAACACACAGAGAAATATAGTTAGAAGTAGCAGTAAGTGACCCTCTATATACAACGGAAGACATATAATTTTATATATAAACGTAAATTTAACAGACACATATATACGTACCACGATGATGGTGACGGGAATCGTGAGTGGTACCAGCAGATGATAGTACGAATCACCCTTCATTGCAACCGAGACTGCATTATCATTATACTCAGTAGTGTCAATCCATGGTAGGATTAGAATAGAAAAGGTTCCTAATGATATAATGAATAATCCTGAAAAGATCAAAGCACACCTGGAGATGATTTTGGAGAGAAGGAGTGTGTGAGAGAGAGGGGGAGGGAAGGGGGTTATTTTTTGACGGAATTTTCGAGTTAAAAAAGGAAAAGGGGGCAAGAAGTTGTAGTCCTAGGGGATTTTTAACTTACCCTATAAGGAAATATTTCCACTTGGATGATGGTTGATCTTTGGCAGGTTTGTCAGCATTCAATAAATCCTGGAAGAAGTGGGGAAGAGGTGAAGGTTTGAGGAGCAGCAGCGGAGGCGGAGCGGGACAGATGATGGTGATCGGAAGATAATACAGAGGGTAAATCTCTACCTGAAGGGTATGAGTGGATGCAACTCTTCGCCAGTTACGCTCAAGAATCTCGAAATGTGGCCCATCTGTCATTGATGGGACGACATAAGAAGATGTCATAATCACTAGATTGATCTCATAGGGTATTTTGAAACTAGTTGCTACATAGAGCTTGATGGATGCATCACCACAGAGATACTGACTTGATCAAACTGTCTGAATATCAAATAAAGAGAAAAGGACTTGAGGATGCCGGTAAACAGCTTTGAAGTTCTGCACCTTTTTTTTCAGCATGTTTTTTTCCAGCTGTCGAAGTGGCCTTAAACGGGGTTAGAAGGATCATTTGGCACCATTTATTGCCTGTACCTTTTCAGTTGGCTTAAGAGGAGACACACTTTATATATCTGGAATCGCCATGCCGTTCAAGGGTCCTAACCCTCCAGCAGAACCAACTGATTTTGACCCAAATGATAGATATAAAGACCCGGTGGTATATTTCCAGCATAGGGAAGCCCTTCTTGCAGAACATACATTAAAGGAAGCTGAAATTAGGGTGCGTTTGGCCCCAGTTACCGCCTACTATACCTCAATCCCTGAAATCTCTATTTTCCCCTCCCAACTTCAATTCACCGTCCCTACTTCCTATCGCAGCTGATAAGAGAAGAGCTTAAGAAATGCTATAGATTAGATCCAGTCAATCATCAGACTGAATGCAAAGATGTATGTTTTCTCCCGACGATGAATCAATGGCTCTCCGTCCTTCACTCGACAAAGACACTAACTTCAACTTCAATTTCCCCGCACCCTTTTCTACCACTCTACAGCTTGCTCAAAAATATCTAAAGGCTTTTAAAGAATACAATCAAATGAGAGAAGAAGTATTAAAAGCTAAATGGGGCCAAAGGTAGAATATCTCATCACCACAATGTAAAAACACACACGTGTTCCATAATACACACAACGGCTGTTATCCTCTCTATCTCTAGCTTCTTTGCTTCTTTCTCCACACCTCTGCCTTTTTTTCCCATGATGAGACATTCAAATCCCAGTTAATGCTATCTAACTTGATGGATGCTGTATCCAGTGCAGCAGCATCACCAGTAGATGCAGGAGGAGAGCTATAGAGACTAAGTGGAGAAACGGCGCTCGTATTGCCAGTAGGAGACGTATTGATCAATTCCAATCCCATGAGAGGATCCTTTGCATGTCTGCGTAGAGCCCCCATAGCCCACTTCTTCAACCTCCTCTCCCTCACTCCCTTGGCCTTGTCGATCCACACCGCTCTCCTCCTCTCCAGCTGACCCATTAGCACAGCTACCCTCCACACATGCATCACAGCTGCCTTGGCCTCACGGTCAGCCTGCTTCTTTCCTTCCCCCACCTCTCTAGCCCTGATACTGACGGCAAAATTGAGTACGTTGCGTATTGTTCTTCTTATCTTGACTGCCTGCTTCCACGTTTGCCAGCTGTTGACAAAGAGCGCGTCTTCCCTTTTTTGCTGCCATTCTGCAACTCTTTCCCTCAACATCTTAGACCTACCGACACATGCCTTCCAAGCATCCATAATCATCCTCTTCTTGCCAGCCACCACTCTAGACATTGCTGTATCTAGCTTTTTTTCTTTTAATACAACACCAGTCCAAGCAGTGAAAATTGTACGCTTAGATTTCATTTCTAAATGCCGCTTTCCTTCGTCACACAAAGCAGCCAGCACTGTTTCTTTCTTAGCCACTCTTACCCAGCTCTTCAGACACATCTTCATCAACAGCATTCCTCTAGTCTCCTCCCTCCATTCCTTGTCAAGCTCAGTTTGACATCTCCAACCACCAAGTGCAGGAAGACCTACTTTTAAAATACACAGCTCCTGTGCTCTCTGCTCAGCTTGATATGCATGCTGGAGTTGTAGTCTGAAAGCTGCCATGCATCGTTTTAATACACATGTTCTGCTTCTGATGGCCGCCGCGTCCATGCTTGTCATTTGAGATAACACGTGGTGAGAGTGCGATGTGGTTGCACTGACAGCTCTGACTGCTCTGGGACTGGTTGCTGGTGTCGAGTATTGACTGGTGGTGCCATTTGTCACCACTAGTTGGAGAGCAGTAGTCTCTAGACGAGGCATATTGGTATTGCCATCTACCAATTCATCTTCCTCTTCCTCTTCGCCACTGTCATCGGCCACATTGAAACCATAAGCATCATTGTTTGCTTCATCTTGATCTGCATCGGCATGCATTGGAGCATCAGCATCAGCATCAACAAAGATTGCCATGCTCCTCTCCTCCTTCTCCTCCTCTTGTTGTTGTAGATTTGGCATCAAAGCATCGCCTCCTTCCTCCTTCTTTTGAAACAATTGTCGTTTCACCACTTCTGCATGCCTCTGTTGCAAATCAACCAGTACTTGTTCCAAAAGAGCAACCTTTTCTCTGAGACGTATTGACAACCCCACCGCTCTTCTATCTTGATTCTTGACAACGTTCAATTGACCAACCAACATTTGACACTCGGCAAGGCGGTCCTTCACACCCTCTTCTGCTGCACTCAACCCTTCCTGTGCATCTGCATACTCTTTTTCTACATCTTGAAGCACCTGTTGAGCTTCCATCTTAGTAGTAGCTGCTCCAATTGCCCGACTTTGGGCCACTGAAACTTCATCTGCTTTGCAATGCACATTTTCTTGAGCTCTCTCTGCGGCTTGTTGTGCTCCTTCCAGCTGCAGCATGACCTTTTCTATTCTCTTGTGATGTTTATCTAATGCAGCAGCTGCATCTTTCAGTCGGGCATCGATTATCGGCCGTTGTTTTGATGTCGTCGTTGTGTTGTCCAGCTCTTTACTAATACCAGTGATGACTCTTCTCAGATGTATCACCTCATTCTTGCTCTTATCTAATGCATCCTCTGCTGTAGCCACATCTAGTTGTGCTTGACCCACCTCTGTTCTTGCTAATTCATAGGCGTGTTGGGCGTTTTCAAGTGCAGCATTTGCCTGGTTGGCAGCAGACACTGCTCTATCAACCGCATCCCTTGCTATTTGCATGTTGAGCATTGCTTCGTTTGCAGATTGCTCTGCAGCAGACAATGCGTGTGTTGCCCTGTCTAATCCATGTTCAGCTTCTACCAGCTCAGTTTGGAGATTTAGAGATACCACCGACAGCTCTTTGGATTCTTGTTCTGCTGCAAAGCAGTCTCTTTCACATTGCTGCAGTAATTCACAGCAAGCAAACAGCTGCTCTTCCAGTGTATTGACGTCATCATTGTCATCGGCATCATCTCCCAGTTGTCCAAAATCATGTTTCTTAACTGGTGAAGTGTAGCCTAAAGCAAAATAAGAGCCCCTTGTATCATCTTCAACAAAATCAGCACTGTTGGTGTTGGTGGTACTGCTGCCATTCATTCCATCACTATCCTCATCCTCTTCCTCGAGTATCGCCCCAATATGAGCCATTTTATACTGTGGCACCAATCCCACTGGAAGAAAGATGCCAGATATCAACGACTGTAGCAGAGCCTTGGATGCAGCAACTTGATTTCTAAGTTGAACTAATGCAGGCATATTCTTTAGTCTACTTCTCCTTCTCAATTCCTCATCTAGTAGCACACTATATAATGATGATGATGATGATGATGTGCCTGCTGCTGGTGATATTGAACAACAAGGAACTGTAGCCTCATCTCTATCATTGTGGATAATGCTGGAAGTGAGGTGGGAGATAGCAGCAGCAGCTTGTCCTCCTGTGTACAGTAGAGCAGCTTTTTGATGCTGCAGCCTCAGTACAGTGCCTCTCCACCTACCAAACACAACGACAACCGTTGTTTTCCGTCTCCAGCCTTCACTCAAACAAGAGGTGAGCATTGCCAGCTTTTTATCAACAACTTGGTACCTCCAGCTGCATAATACTGCTTTGAGTGCCTGCTGGCGTTGAAACTTGCAGTGCAGAGCATACACCTGTCCGAGATGACCATTGTACTGGGCCATGTCGTGCCATGCTGATAGGGCTCTTAATGCATGTCTCTTACTCAATGTTAAGTCATGACCGCTTGCTTGTTTCACTGCTTTCTCTTCAACAACACTTGATGATTTCCAATGTTTGAATATGGTAGATGCCAGCTGTTTGTTTTGTCTTGCAACACATGCCTTGACAAGTTGTGTTTGTAGCCTAGACAGTGCTGTCTTGTTTTTCAAGCATTGTAATACCAGTCGTTCCAGCATCATTATTTTCATACCCTCTAGCTTCTGTAGCTCATCAATCGATTCGTGGATTGATGGCCTAACCATGGATTCCTTCTCTCTTTTGTTATTTAACACCCCTGCATTGCTACTAGTAGCTGCTCTATGTTTGCTGGTTTGTGCAGAAGCAGCCCCTGAAAGCCATGGCGATGGGACAGACTTATGTTTTGCTCCTGTTGTTGTCGGCACTGTCGAAGCCTGTTTCTTGGATGACTTGTTGGATATTTCTATGTTAGCGGTGTGAAAATTAATATGCAAGTTGATGGTACGGAGACGGCATTGAAGAGAGTGGGATTGCACCAGTTGGGCTTGCATTGTGGCATGGAGAATGGTGGCAACTGCATTTAAAAGCTGTTGGAATGGGGTACTTTCAATGCTAATAATATTGCTTTTATTGGTAGTTGACAAGCCTAGAATGGAGAGAGCCTCATTGACACTAGTAACTGGGGCAAGCTTTGGGTCGAGCTGTGTGTCGAGTATGGGACGTACATCTGTTGGCTGTTGGTTCAGGAGCGGCAATGGGAGAGAGCATCGGGAAAGACTGGCGAACTTCAATTTTTCCAACTTGGACGGGACGCTCGCATATTGTATGGTGTTTTTACTAGTTGCTACGTATGAAGGCAGCGATGAACTGCTCTTTTGTTGTTGCGTTCGGTTTGAATTTGAAATGCTTTTGAGTTTCCACTTCACTGAGTCAAAATTGATTGATAGCCCAGCTAGATATTCATCTATTGTTGATACTGGATCTACATCATCTGAATGCATTTTCCTATGTCAATAACCAAGCAATTTGATTGTTAGCCTACGATTTTCGCTATTTTCAGCAGGTAAGCAGCAGCAAATTTGCAGAGAGAGGTAAAGCCACGACATATATGTTTCGATAGGAAATGAATTTGTGCTCATCTATCATCTTGATGCAGCCTTGATCGATACAGTGGGTTTAAAATCACCCCTCCACCTCTTCGCAGCGTGTTGCAACTCCAATTGGACGTCCTCCAAGCGACAGCTCTACAAATACCCCCGCAGAAACGGAATGGGTGGAGCATAAACACCAATGTGGCATGATCTTAAGTATCTTGAGACCTATTATATGCTCTTAAATTGTTGAAAAGAGCGTATTGAAACAAAGAACAGTGATTCCGAAGACAATTTATTGTTTGTCGAGCAAACCCATACACTTCCACGCTCAAATCGGCTGTTCATTCATTGATACAGACTATTGAAATCGTATATAGTCCCCAAAATAAATTCAATAGGACGAAGAAGAACAATTTCCACACAACCACCGATGCATGAAAGGGGTGGAATAGATAGCAGGTTCTGGGGCTATAATTGGGATGATAGCACCGATAGAAGCCCCACAGTGTTGGGTTGTGCGAAAAAAGTATTGAAGTCTGAATTTCGCAACACAGATTCAGACCAGCTCCTCTGCATCGCTCATTTCCAAGTCCAACAGTACAAGACCCATAATTATTATACAGACAACAATGCCCAGTCACTCAGTGAATTGAGCTCGCCTACCAACAGTGGAGTATACAATCCAGAAGTTGAAGACGACGTAGTCAGTTTAAACAGTCCTACCAGTCCAGCTGGCTCTGATTCCTTTCAGCATCACCTCATGGCCGCCAATACTGCAGCCACCCCAAAAACAGAGGCCATCACCCACCCGGCTTACATTTCAGCAGCAAAGCCCAAACGATTAGCCAACCACCCTATATTTCTCCTTCAGAAGAAGGTATCAATACTAGACGAATCATATCATAATAATGAGGATAGGAGTGAGATGGACTATGGCAGCAAATGCAGTCCAAATATTTCAACAAAAGTAAAGACTGATAGTGTTAAATCTAGTAGTGCGGAAGAAAACCTTATGCCCTCAGCAAATGTAGATAATTGTGGCACAATAAAGTTTATGATGCGTGAAAAAAATATGAATATGAATGTGAACTGTTTATTTGAGCAGGAGATGTTTGAGCATCCAGTGTTAGTACATAGAAAACAGCGTGCATGGACAAGCTGGCTACAACGGGTATTGGTTTGTGGCTTTTTAAAAGAGTAATGGTAGTTGCTGGGGCTTTTGACTTATTATTTTGTATTGCATAAACATACATGAGATTGTGAAACACAAAGAATAGCTTTCGGGTATGCTAACATTCATCTGTCTCAAGAACAGAGAGAGCGCTCAGGACTTCAAGTTGTTATGGCGGGGCTGTGAAGATGTTGCATTCATTCGATATATTTTTGTGAATTTGAGCGATGGATAGTTCTCCTGAAGATGCTTGGGGGGATGATGATCAAGGTAGGACTTGTTATATGTTAAATTTGAGGGGAATTGTAATCTGAAGCCAACATTTGATCACTAACTTTCACTACTCTTTCTCCAACACGCAGAGCTGGAAGTGAAGAGCGCTCCTCGAAAAGCAGACACTATCACTCACAAAGTGTCAGTAGACCATGGTCGCCATTCCTATTCTAACACCCGCGCGACGGCATCCCCGTCCTCGTTGCAACAGCTCTCACTGGCGTGTCTCGCCCTACACCTCTCCGAACTCATCCAAATGGGTCCATCTGTGTTTTCATACATGCACACCCCTCATAAACAGAGTCTAATGGCAGTTGCAAGGAGACAAGGTCTCTTGAAATCAGGATTTACCACCCTTTATGATCCTGACTTTCCCATCTTGGATGTTCACCTTGACAATGACAACAATGACGATGACAAGCTGGAACTGTCAGAATTACTGCATGCTCTAGAAATAAGCTCAGTCAACCTTAGAATGATAGATATTAGAGGATATACATTGACAGCTAGACTTATATACAGCATTGCTAACTGTACTAGGTTGGAAGTATTAAGAATTGGCGGTACAAGTACTACTAACAATAGTACCAGGGATGGTGTAGCAGTAGCAGTAAAGAAGATTCTCCCTGATAAACACCACATGCCAGTAATAGAATGTTGGGAAGATGATAATAATGATTTTAGTATAAAAGTTAATAGTAGATTATGGCAACTACGGTGCTTGGTATGGGATGAGATGCCCTCGTCTCTAGAAACCTTTGTGACATTGAACTGTCCGGGATTGCGTGTGAATCCCTCCAAAATTGATACATCTAGTGGCAGTTTAGAGTATGATGTCGACTATGATTTGGATATGCCATGTATAGAAGAGGTAGCAGGAGGGGATGAGAGGTGGGGGAGAGGGAGGAGGCGTGGGGTGTGTGGAGGGCAACAGCCTGAGAAAGAGCTGCATATAGCTGAGAAGTTCAAAAGAGCTTGGGAGGAGCGATTGGCAAAGTTGGCAAAACTTGAGGAGAAGAAAATAAAGAAGGAAAGAGTGGCTAGAAGGAAGGAGTTAGAGAAGAGCCCGAGTGCAATGATGATAACGCGGTGGGAACTGGAGGAGATATTGGAGATATAAAGGGCCCCGATTGCTGCAATGATGATAACGAGGTGTGGGAGAAATTCTGGGACGGGGAAGGGGGTGACAGAGAACCCCATATAAAGGAGGAATGACCTCGGCCCAACGCAGTTTATGTGTAAATACAGAACGAATATGGAAGACCATGAGCACATATTTCAGCTCGAGGTAGAAAAACCTGGACCAGGAAAAGAAGATTCACACCCTACACCAAAGTTAGTGGCATCTTCAGTGGAGGGTCCTACACCACTAAAACACGATGATTCCAAGCAGTTCTTGGAAGTAGACGGTTCCAAAGGGGATGTTGAAGACAACGAGGACGATCAATCTTCCTCTCCTCCACCCGCCCATGAAAATAACGACGACATTGAGCTCTCCCGCAAGGCACTCCCAACCCTGGAAGAAGAACCCAACGTCTGCTCCATTTGCCTCGACGAATTCACCGAACCAGACCCAGCCATGTCCACTGCCTGCTTCCACACTTACCACTTACAGTGCATCATGCAATGGGCTCAAAGAAGCAGAGAATGCCCCCTCTGTTTCAAACCACTAGCACTCCAGGATGACACCTTGAACCAACTACTGCCCTTTGGTGAATACATACCCCCCCACCAAGAAGCAGCACAAATAGCTTCGTTGGAACACTGGGAGATGGAAAGACTGTTAATTAGATTATCTGCTGCTTCTCAGCGTCAGGAAAGGAGAACGGCAAGACATACCAGGTTGCGTCGGGAAGTGTCAGGTGGCAGTGTTGGCAGTTCTCAAGCGAGAGACATCCCTTCCCCCAATCAGCAGGCAACGAGTCCTGATGGATCACGTAGTGTTTCTACTGCTACTATTAATAATACTTCCAGTTGGCCTCCACCTGCTTCTTCTAATGCCAGTGCAGCTGTGCATTCATTTGCAGGACGTCAGCCTTCCTCATCCTCATCATCTTCCTCGTTGCTTAGTACCAGCTCGTTAAAGAGCAGATTTGCATCTTTTAATTTTAGAGATTCGTTGAATAAGACCACGAAAGAATTAAAGTCGTTTTTTGGTGTGCCTTCATCTAGTAGGGATAGTAGTAATATCATCGGAGGTGGTGGAGGTGGTCCAGTGGGTGCATCGCCAAGAAACGGGCCTTCTTCTTCTAGACGGAGGAGCACTGATGGTGCTTTGTAGTGTACGAGTAAGAAGATCGTAGTAGTAGTAATAGTAGTAGGTATGCTTCAATTGTTGACTGTTGGATCTACTCTCTCTAGTCCATAGGTTTTGATTACATATAGAATCAAGTCGTCTCCATCCATTCATCCCCCCTTTTTTTAGGCAGCAAGAGTTGTAGAATAGGTTTTCATCAATAAATGTATATATGTAGCGACCATTGTATATATATATATATATGAGAATAGTTCTCTGTAATACTATAGAAAGCAGTTGGAGTAAGTAGTAGCAGAAAAGGGAGAGAAATAGAGAGGAGTCCTGAAGACCGGGAGGGCTGGCAGCAATCCGATCTTTTTCTCGGTCGGTCTCAGCCTGGAGCTGCAGGTGTGGCTACATCATGTAAAACCAGGGGCCTAAACGAAGAATGCTGTATTTTAAAAATTTCGTTTTCAAGCGTAATAGTTTTAACAAGAATAAGTTGGGGATATTGATAGAAATAGATCGAGATAAAGTAAAAAATTGTCCATTTACTAAATTCTGGCCCGTCGGCTTTCTAAATGCTACAAGTGGACATTTGCAAGCTAGATAACATTCATAGTCTGGGGGGAATGGGCATCCTGAGGAAAGCTCGTTCTTATAGCGACTTGGAAGCCCAATCGATACATTTTTTATGGAAAAGTTCAGAGGACGGTCACCTCGCAGAACCACTTCCTAAACGGCGGATAAACAGCTTAGAGGACCTAAAAGCCCTCGAAAGTGAGTCTGGAAGGGAGCAACCTGCTAAGAACAATTTTCAAAAGTAAGTCAATGCCAATAAAGTAACTCCGTCATCTCTCTCTCGTTTTACCCTTTTTCCGCTCACCCCCTCCTCCTTCCCAACCTTCTAACTCACAATCTACAGGAAAAGCGACAGCTTCTCAGCTCCTTTGTATCAAATAGTGGAAGGGAAAGCCATGCTCACAACACATGCATCATTAAATATCCCCTCCACTACCACCACCATAGCACCACCACCACCACCACCCCTTCCTCCCTCTCCCCCCAAACCAGACACCTCCACCCCATTTGCCTCTCGCAACCCTCTACCACCATCCACCTCCCCTCAGAGGAAAACTGTAGTTCTAGATCAAGTCACTTATGGAGACATAGTCCCTTGGCCCATCAGTCGTAGAAACTCGGCAGATACACGCCGACCTTCTGCAGATCTCAGATCACTAGGTGGTGTTGGCAATATTATTCAACCTCCCACTGCTAGTGGTGATAGTAGTGGTCCCTTCATAGGTGGTCTGTATATTAATGATCCCAATATTGCACTTATATCTGCCAATAATACTAATACTAATACTGGTGGGCCTGCCATTCCCCCCATTAAGACATCCGTTGACCATGCAACATCAACTGAAGCCGCTACTATTGCCAATGCTACTGCTAATGATATTCTTAGAACAATAGCAACAACATCAAAAGCAGCTGCTGCTGCTGCTGGTGGTGGTGGTGGTGTAATAGGAGGAACACCAAGACTGCCACCCTTGTTGGTCAGTAATGGGACCAGTCCTCCAATAACTGGTGACAATACACCTGCAGCCTCAATGTCTAGATCCTCCACCTCTGGGTCACTGGGGGGGTTGGCACCCAATGATGCAATGTTGGTGGCGCCGAGAAGATCCGTAGATAATGCCTCCACTGGCGGTGGCAGTGGCGGTTCTCATTTATCAGAAGGCCACGCTGCGGAGGAGCTGTTTTACCGGCTGAATCACGCTCGGCAGACGCTGGACTTTGTCAAGAGACAAGCTTCGGCATTCTCTAATCTAAACAAGGCTAAAATGTCTGTCTGGGATGCATTAGAAAGGTTAAACCAACTTAGAGAGTACGAAGCTGCATTGCTCAAAGGTACACCTGAAAATGGAGGAGCAGCAGCAGGAGAAGGCGGTATCCAACTAGATCCCGGCATGCCAATGATGGAACACGCCCTACAAACGGCAGAAGCATTCCGACTACAGTACCCCCACATTGAATGGGCTGGATTAGTAGGATTATTACACCCACTAGGTAAGCTGCTAGCACATGCCACCTTTGGCGCTGAGCCTCAGTGGGCAGTGTGTGGTGAGAGTTTCCCCGTTGGCTGTCGTTTCCACTCTAGTGTTCTCCACTCTCAATTCTTCAGTGCAAACCCAGATAGAAGGAGAAGAACATACTCGACTCCCACTGGTGTATACGCAGCAGGGTATGGCTTGAATGGTGTGTGTATGTCGTGGGGCAGTGCCGAGTACCTCTACCTGGTCTTGTTATTAAACAAAGTCAAACTGCCAAAGGAAGCATTATGGCTCCTCCGCCACCAAAACTTTGCAACACTCCTCCGTCCAGGCAGGCCATATAATGAAATCTTATCAGATTTTGATAGAAGCATGCTCCCCATGCTCGATGCGTTTAGACACGCCAAGGTGTACAGCAAGAGGGATGTTCCTGGGAGATTATATGGAGAGGAATTGGTGGTATTTTATAACGACCTTATTGCCAAGTACATCCCAACAGAGCAGCTCAAGTGGTAGCGGTAGTAGAAGAAGACTTTGTATATATATGTGCGTGTCCGTGCAACACCCCCTCTTTTCCATGCTCTCTCTCTTGCTCCAGTGGCCATGCTCTCAAGACCCAACTCTATAATTTTGTACTTGAGGAAAAGGTTGACACATGTGCCAACGGACCCCTCCAGGTTTTTTTTTTGGTCTTATAAATGTTATCCTGTTAATGTGGTAATTTTTTTTACATGTGCCTGGTATGTGATTGCTAGAATAAGAGAGACATAGGTTTTTTTTGACACCCCCCCCCCCCCCCCCCCCCCCCCTCCCTTCTCT
>Ga0114919_10001005_pt1 | contig 22693 bp, 22 predicted proteins | sample BlataG_FD_88682 | JGI IMG/M metagenome (GOLD analysis project Ga0114919, IMG submission 88682) | Deep subsurface microbial communities from Black Sea to uncover new lineages of life (NeLLi) - Black_00105 metaG | ecosystem: Environmental > Aquatic > Marine > Oceanic > Sediment | place: Atlantic... | reverse complement strand
GAAGTAGAATCATAAGACGCTAAACGCTCCTGGATTTGTTGATCACCTATATCAATCCATCCGATATTCAGCCCTTTAGCTTCTTTGATAATACGAGCAAATACTGCGTTAGCATGTGATATAATAGGATGGTGTTTCGCCTCGACAACTAATAGGCCGTTTGAGCTCTTGCTCGTGGGAATCTTGGAAAATAGTTTTTTATTGGCCCGGATGAAATCAGAATAGCGGTTATTCATCATATTACTTCCAGGATTCCAGCTCATGTGCGATGGTACAAGCTGAAGTAATTATCCACATTAAAGAAAAATCCAAATTCACAAAAAGTTTTATAATGAATTTCGTATAATTAAATCCCAATTTAGCGGAGTGCCGTCTGAAAGAATAACGATATCTTTGCCCTCCAAGACCACCTTGGCGAAATCCGCCGGCAGTCTCCTATCCTCAACATCCAGGCCTGGACCAAAGTTATTGAATGGACGCACAACAACCACAGGCATGGAACACTGCAGCCAGTAAACATAGCACAGCGTCTCTCCAAACCTTTTGGCCTCGTCATAACAGGCACGAGGCCCATTGCATGAAACATTTCCAAAGTAGTGCTCAGGTGTCGGGATAAAGTCCGGATGTGGGTCACCGTAAATTTCACTGCTCGAGAAAAAGAGAAATCCCTTGACGTTCTTACCGGCATAGAAGTCAAGTAACCTTCTCAGTCCCCATACGTTTGCATCTATTGTTTCAATCGGATATTTTCTATAAAAGTATGGAGAGGCAATTGAAGCCATGTGAATGATGAAATCAACCTTCTCGGCAACCTGTATGTCGCTCAATTCACCTCTTGAAATATCAAACTGATGTGTCTGTAGAACCTCTCCAAATTGACTTTCCAGTTCAGCCAGCCAGGCAGGTTTTCGCACTATGAAATTATCAAGACCGATGATTCCCTCGATGTTCAAAGCATCAGAATAATTTGAAAAGAACTGTAAAATCGTATACCCGAGAAAACCGGCACAGCCCGTCACCAATATAGTTGAGTGGTTGAATGCGCTTTTTTCTCTTGTATCAAGCGACTCGTATATATATTTCAAATCTTCTTGAAGAACAGGATTCATCATCTTCAAACAGCTTTTATAGAAAAACACCTCACCTTTTGATGCGAGGGGAGGATCTTGTGAAACATCTTGTTTCTATCCGAGAAATTACTCGAGAAAGCTGTGCTGCAGATTTCATTCTCAACCAGCCGGGCCGGAATTCTCCGTACATAATTCCACACCTTGAAAATCGTTCGGCAAAAGTGGGTGGTTTTTGTCTCGCATGGAAAGCTCGGTAACAGCACAGGGCCACTTGATTTGAACCAGCGGGTCATCGTATCTAAAGCCATCTTCATATTGCGGGCTGTAATATTCCGTGGTAAAGTAAATAACCTCACTGCTAGGCTCCAGGATTTGGTAACCATGAGCAAACCCCTTAGGAACATACATCATGCGCATATTATCTGATGTAAGGGTTTCTCCATGCCACCTGAGAAATGTTGATGAACCTTTGCGAATATCGACGATCACGTCGTACACCGCGCCTTTGATACACTTCACATACTTTGTTTCCGCCCTGGGTGGTTTCTGAAAGTGCATTCCACGCAACGCTCCGGTTTTTTCCGTCACAGAATGGTTAATCTGCACAATATCCTCACAGTAACCGATCGCCGCCAATTCCCGCTTGCAGAAAACACGCAAAAACATACCACGACTGTCTCTGAATGGCTCAGGTTCAACAACATACGCATCTTTCAAAGGCGTCTCAAAAATCTTCATAATCAATTTCCACCATCCCACCAACACTGACCACAACTATATCTCGTGACATCTGCAGGGCTCTTCAGACATAAGCTTCTGCCACAAAGGTGGATAGATGCAAATTCCCAACCTATTCCCATACTTTCCACTTGGCCTGATTACGTTCCCACATTTTATTGAGGCATATTTTGTCCCGCAAGGTATCCATACACTTCCAAAAACCGAAATGTTTATAAGCATATAATTCTCCTTCACTTGTCAGTTTCTCCAAAGGAGCACGCTCAAAAACAGTTGCATCACGGTCAGTCAAATAATCAAACACGCGGGGATGGCAAGCAAAAAAACCACCATTAATCCAACGCTCATCGCCCTTCGGCTTTTCAGTGAACTCCAGGATACGCCCTTCTTCGGAAGCGTTAATAGAGCCATACCGCCCTTCCGGCTGGACGGCGGTCAAAGTAACCGCCCTGTTATGTGACCTGTGAAATTTCAGCAGCGCATTCAAGTCAACATCCGAAACACCGTCTCCGTAGGTCAGCATAAATAGCTTGTTGCCCACAAAGGCACGGGCCCGCAGGATTCTTCCACCGGTCATGGTGTTTACGCCCGTGTCCAACAGAGTGACTTTCCATGGTTCACTGGCATTGTGATGCACCTGCATATGGTTATTCGCCAAATCAATGGTTACATCACTTTGGTGAAGGATATAGTTCGCGAAATACTCCTTTATCATATAGCCTTTGTAACCCAGGAGAATGATGAATTCACGAAAACCGGAGTGGGAATAAATCTTCATAATATGCCACAAAATCGGCATTTGGCCGATTTCTACCATTGGCTTTGGGCGAATATCGGTTTCTTCGCTTATGCGCGTCCCGCGTCCCCCCGCAAGAATAACTACTCTAATGTTTTTATTACCTTCAGCTCCCATGAACAGCACCTCCAATAAATCAGCCAGGATTCCTTTGTTCGATTGAAGATAAACTTATTTATTTACTCAAACTGACCGTTTTTCAGTCGATTTTTTACGTAACTCCATTCTTAATAAGAGGTTACATTTAATTGAGAGACGCTTTGTTTTTCATTCAAATTTTAGCAAAAACCATATTTTTGATGCTTGTGAGCACATTTTCGCGGAGAATCGGTCAGTTTGAGTTATTTACAAAACTCCGTTTTTCGAGGATAGATGAGTCTCACATGGCAAGCAGCTATATCGCTCAATACCCTTCAGTCATCTGCCCGCAGATTTCCCTTCCCAGCAACATAATCCGAATAGATGTTCGATATCTCTTTTAATATTCTGTCAGTATATTCGTTTTTTTCCTCACATATCCTAATGATGGGATATAGTTTTTCATCCATTACCGAATAAGCAAAAAATGTTCTGGCAATTCCTGTCGCTTCTTCCCGGGACAAATTGGGCATATCCAAGGCTGGCTGATTGCCGGAAGTTTCAACATTCAGCTTGTTTTTGTCGATAAAATTGTTTTCTAAACACACCTTACGCAATTCCGTCCCTGGGAAGGGGTAAAAACAGAACAGAGATGATGGAGAAGCACCATATTTATTGATTAGTTTCTTGTACATTCTTATTGTTTCAAAAACCAGTTCCCTCGTTTCAAACGGTAAGCCTACCATAAAATACGCAGTTCGTCTGATGTTGTATTTTTCCAGAAGCGACATGGCTTTGAATATCTGTTCGTCGCTGACGTTTTTATTCAATACCTTTTTTCGGAACGGCTCATTTCCCTGTTCCACACCGATTACCACTGCAGCACAATTCATATCCCTTAGAAGTCTTACTTTTTTTTTCATTCAAAGCTGCTGCAGAAGTCTGAACCCAAAATGGCAGATTTATCTTCTTCTGATACAACCGCGCAAATTTCTCAAAGCGAGATATATTCATTATAGTGAATGATTCATCAACAAAACGCAGAAATTCCGGTTGATACTTTTCTTTTATATATTCTAATTTGGAAATAGCTTTTTCAGGCGACTCCTGCCTATGGTGCGCGCATATTCCAGCATACAGGTCCTGGAGATATTTATTGACACAATAGCTGCAGCGAAAAGGACATCCTCGGCTTGTTTCTACAGCAATCATTCTGTACGCCTTGCCATCAAAAGGCCTGTAAAAATGCCTTTTTTCAAAGACAGAGTAATCAGGATACGGCAGTGAATCCAAATTGACATAGGGTCGAAGTGGATTCCTTATAATCGTGCCATCTTTCTTAAACCAAAAGTTTCGGACATGTTCAAAGTTTTTATCACTGGTTATGAGGTCAAGCAGTTCAATAAGGGCCTCTTCGCCTTCACCAACACAGACTGCATCAATGTAAGGACTTGCTATCACTTCTTCAGTCGCCACCGAAGCATGTATACCCCCGAAGATCGTAAATATTCGCGGATTTACCTTTTTTGCGACTTTTGCGAATTCCGCCCCAATGTTGAATATCGGAGTAACTGCAGACACTAATAATACGTCGTAATCCCTGGGGTTGATCTTACTGAGGAATAACTCAATATTCTCTCCGAGGCTTTTCTTTTCATGTTCCTCAATGGAAGTAAGTTTATGTCCTTCATAACGTCTCTTACCGGCTTCATAATCCAAGATAAACGTGGTATCATAATAATCGAAATCATAGCCATTATCTTTCAAAACCGCTGCCAAACTGGCAACCGCAAGGGGCTGATCACCTCCCATTACGGCACTTCCTTTGTTAGGATACAAAAATAGGATTTTCATGTCTTTTCGCATAAAGCCCCTACAGTTGATATAGTTTAATTAGTTTCTGACAACTTCTTTTTAAAATGTCCTACCCCGAAGCCCGATGGGCACAGGTGCAGCGTTCTGGCTATCAAATAAGCCCTCGCTATACTTGTCGCTTATTATTTGGCCACAGCCGAGGGCCTGCGAACCTCCGATTCGCGACTTAAATGTCTTTTTCGTAAGCGGTATTCCTTTGATTCAACGAACCTCCTTACAGTTGACAATATCTGCTCATGCCTTTCTTTGGAAAATTCCTGCATGAATTTTTTGTAACTAATTGGCCCTACTTGCTTCTTGTATCCACCAATTTGGTCAAGAAAAGCATTGTAATCGCTGAACAGCCAGTTTTCAACGTTATCAATAAAGGCCATATAGTAATACTCATACACCTCATTAACGTCTATGTCCAATTTTTGATTAGGTAAATCCATCAGAAGCCTTTCATATTCCTCGATGCTCCTGGGATGAAAATTGAAGTTATACGCAACGTGAGGATTACACGTAGCACCATTAATTACAGGTACACCTAAGGCAGCATATTCAAAGCCGATTGTACCAGCAACTGTAAGGCCAAAGTCAATTCCCTCTTCGATTATCTGTAAATGAGAAATTTCAGATGGAAGCAAAGTAAACTTAGGGTATTTTTTGACAAACTCTGCGATAATAGGCTTATTGCCTGGCAGAAAATCCGGATGCATTTTAAGGTACCAATCGTAATCGGTTTTTTCAGAAATTTCACCTAAAAAAGTCATCCACTCATAGAAGTCAGGAAAAAGGGCCACGCCGTACGGGTGAGGAGAATCAAAGAAACAATGGGTCGCAACTAAAACCTTTATTCGGGGGCTTTCCACCAAGACTCTGCCTTTGCCGCTTCTAACAAAAGCTGATTTGGTAGAATAGCGCATATCGACACCAAATTCTCCTGCAAACCTCCTTTCTAACTTCTCTTTGGACGCCTTCAATCCCCTCTGCTGCTCTTGCAACGGCAATTTCCGAAATTCCTCAGAGTAGTGATGGAACTCCGTATACGCACGGATGTTTTCTTCATTAAGAAGGAATATACTCGTTGCATTTACTTGATAACCAGGAATTCCTCTTTGAATAGCAACACGCAGGATAATTGCATACGGGGCATAGACACAATGAGTTACAATAACAGCCTTAACGTGATGAGAATCAAGATAATCACGCCAGTACACGTAGTATCCCAAAGCCTCTTTCAGGGAAGTGTGAAAGCGATTATCATTCATATCCACAGTAGGAATCAGCCATTTCCTCAAGTGAGAATCATAGAGTAAATCTCCAACCCAAACCCCCCCTACTTCCAGGTTTTCCACGTCTCTTTTGGTTTTTAAGTTGGGATAGATCTCATTGAATAGTTTTGCCACTTCCATTGATTGGGATTCGGACAGAGAGAAATGAAAAACATCGGCGTTAAACGACTCATAAATCCCTGCTCTTATTCTTTTTTTCTCTATCACATAGGCTCTTATTTTTGCGCTGTATTTGCTTGCCAGAAAATTTGCCAAATAACTGAATGAAATAATAGTGCTGGCTGTAAGAGTCGCTTCCACCAGGACTTCCGGTTCTGACCGATTAAGTTTGAATTCCCCCCAAATTTTTTTGTTATGCTTAATGAAGGATTTTTCCTGGTTTTTTGCTATGAACAGTTTGAAGCTATAATGTGCTTTAAGAATCAACACTTTGAAATATGATATAACTTTATTCTTCAAAGCCGCAGCCCTCCTAAACGCAACCGGTATGTCAATATTGATAACCAAAGTTATACCGCAGGTTATCACGAATTGCACGATTGATATAGGATACGTTTTCCTTAGAGAACAACCTTCCGCGATCTTCGCGAACGGTCAATCTCTTATTGGTCCTAACCTGATCATCCGGTATTTTGGACATCATCCTCTCTCGGCTGCAGAGCTCCACAGCCGATTCTAAAGCAGACTCCCCTATTTCCAGGTCCCACAAACGCACAATTCTGAGCAGATTGGTCAGAGGGTTGGCCACCATATCTTCGTACCGTATGCAAACATAGTCTTTCTCAGCCTTCTTGCCGGACCTGGAGATAAAGTCACCCCAATAATTAAAATACTCAATCGTCCGCTCAACATACCCTTGCCCGATGAACTCATCCCGCGAAGACCTATCTGCAGATGTGTGCAGTAACCACGATTCCAACTGCTCTGGTATGCTCCTTACCGTGAATACAACTTTCATTGAATTCACACGCAGTATATTGGTTTTTTGGATAGGATGATGTGCAGCCACGAAAAAGTTTCTGTGGATTGCTTCCCCTCTTTTCAGAACCGCCACTAAATTATGCAGCTCAGCAGGACACACAATGTTAAAGTTACCTACCCATCGGTTATCCACAAACTCATACCTACCTGCTCCTCCCTCTTCTATATCGTACGCAGTTGTTAACAAACTTATAATGTAGCCTGTACCGGAGCGTGGCAAGGTGGATAGATACCGTTTGCTTTTGAGCACGCGAACAAGCAACCCAATTCCCTTAAGCATATCCGCAGGGTGGACAATAAACCAGGCACAAGGCCCTACATAAAGGTGTAAATACTTGCGTATATGCTGCTGAATATAACTACACAAAACAGCCATCGGCAGATTTTCTCACCATAATTTAGCCTGTTGGGGCAGTATTACCAATTTCGCTCGGGGTAATATTTCCGGTAGACGCATCAATCATCCACAATAATTTCGGACAAATTTCCTTTGAAACTTGTAAAGTCTGTATCAAAAAACCTTGCGTTCTTCCTTATTTTACAAAATGGCCATTCCCACCATCGAATTTCCTGCAGTTGTCTTATGATATGCTCAGGAAATCTATACCTGATTAATTTAGCGGGTATGCCAGCATAAACGCCGTATGGCTCACAATCTTTTTTAACCAGTGAACCTTCTCCAATCACACACCCATCTGAGATAGTCACCCCATGAAATATTCTAACATTCCTGCCAAGCCACACATCGTTGCCAATGGTTACACCAAGTTTGACCTTTTTAACCGGCAAACCGATTTTATCTATACTCGTCCTATTTCTACAATCTGCTTTAAAATTATATAAAGACGCATAGTCTATAGGATGAGAGTCTCTGAAGACATTGATGTAATATCCTTCGGCAATGGCACAATAGCTTCCAATTTGCAGCAGAGCTTTGTCCCTTACGCTTCCAGACCCGGAAAAATAACTCTGATTGCCGATATTGATCTTCACATCCTCATAAAACGCAACTTTCCCAAGAAAAGCCTTGACCGTGCCGTTAACAACGACCCAGCCAAACTTATCGTGAAAAAATATGTTATCGACATCTAACCTTTTTTCCCCATCCAAAAGCCGCACATTTCTTCTTATGAAAGAAATTCGTTCATCATAAAGCTTCTCCCAGATGTCTATATTTTCTAAGTATGACTCAATCAATCTGACCATTTCATCTTCACTCAAAACACAAAACATCTTCGTACAAAACATCTTTACACTCAAAAGACCTTATAAAAATATCCAATAGAAAATTATTAAGTGATTTTGCGCTTTTAGTATTCATATTTTGCCGTAATTGCCTGCTTCAACTTTCGCGAATTTCGTTTGCATGCTCCGGGCGAAGCCACAAACCACGAGGATCATTGATGGGCTCAAGTGTTGTCGGATCGTATATCCCGCGACGCAGACGATGCTGTTTGGCTGATTCTGTTTCGCTCGGAACCTTTTTACCGGTTCCAAGCGCTCGCTCAAGCACCCGCACCTGGCGAACCATTTCACTGAATTCTTCTATCGTCATTGCGGAAGGATGATCCGGCCCCGGCAGCAACCGGTCGAAAGTAATGTGTTTCTCTATTACAGTCGCCCCCAGCGCAACTGCAGCTGTCGGCACCATGTTGCCCAGCGTATGGTCCGAGATTCCCACCGGCAAACCAAACGTCTCTTTCAATGTAACGATAGCCCGTAAATTCATCTCTTCGACCTTCGCCGGATAGTTGCTCACACAGTGCAGCAGTACAATCCTCCCTGCCCCAGCTTGGCTTAAGACACCAACTGCCTGTTCCACATCGGCCAATGAACTGGCGCCCGTCGACAGAATGACCCGCTTGCCAGTACGACCAACTGCTTCAAGAAGTGGCAAAAAAGTGATGTCTCCGGATGCGGTCTTGTACGTCTTCACCCCAACCTTTTCCAACAAATCGACCGCCTTAAGATAGAATGGTGTCGACATAAATTCAATACCACACTCGTCCGCCGTCTGTTTCAACCTGTAGTGCCACTCATCCGCCAGCTCAAGATTAGCGAACTTCTGATAAACCGGATTATCAGCCAACACTCCGTCAACGCGGATTCGCGGCGCAACCAGCTTGTCCTTGCGAAGTGTCTGAAACTTGACCGCGTCCGCTCCGCATTCCTTGGCGGTTTTTACATATTTTTGCGCCAACTCAAGGCTGCCGTCATAGTTCGATCCGACTTCAGCAATAATATACGTACTGCTCATCAGCTTCCCATCGGCTGGGTCAAAAGCTCAGGCGGCTGACTAGGTCTTCGATTCTTTCAGCCATCGGTTTTTCACTGTGCTTAAGGATATTCCTTATCTTCGGATTTTCTCGCAAACTCAAACTGCCGAACGACACATGCTGGTTCAGGTATTGAATTTCAAGTTCAGGAAAAATCTCCCGCAGTATTTGTGCAACTTCAAGAATCTGAACATTGTAATTGAATACGTTGTATATTCGCGAAGGCATCTCATCGAGAAGCGCACATCGTATCACCTGTACGATGTCTGTTATGTGCACAAAAGGGCGAATCTGCGTTCCCAAACCGTGCACGTATATCTTGTGAAGATATTTTGCATCGTAGACAAACCTGTTGATAGCAGCATCAAAACGCATACTCGGACTAAAGCCGAAAACATTACCGGACCTTAAAATCAATGTTCGCTTGTCCGAGCGGTCAAGAAGTCTTTTTACGTGGCTTTCGGCCCGCACCTTGGAAATTGAGTAAGCAACAGTAGGATTCGGCTTTGTATTCTCATCGATAGGCACATCCGAAAAGCCGTATACCGATGTCGTGCTCAGATGAATAAAGCACTCGACAGCCGACGACTCCACTGCATAAACAACCTCAGCCGTGCCCCAGTGATTTACCTGGTCGTACGAATGAGGGTCCTCATTGGCATAGGGTGTCGAGACTTTGGCAGCTAAATGTATGACGGCGTTGGCGTCCTTTACACACAACTTCAGTGAACGACCGTCAAGAATGTCACCTTCAACCATCCTCACCTTGTTGCCGTTGTCAATGTATCCTTGGGTAAAAAATCCATAATTCTCGCGACTCAGATTGTCATAGACAACGATTTCTCTGATTTTTTCCTCGCCGCAGAGGACTTTCACCAACTCTGTTCCGATGTATCCGGCTCCGCCGGTAATAAGCACTCTCATTTTACTTCTCTGAGCTCCGTATGAAGACCACACTCGGTTTTCTTAAGCCCTGTCCATCTGCCCGCCCTATAGTGTTCAATTTCAAACATTCCAGTCAAGTTGCTGCAAGGCTCACACCCTATACTTGCACTTGATGCCGACGGGCCAAGTGGATGTCTCGGCAAATCAAACATCTCTATATAAGCTTCAACCATTTCCACCGTCCAGTCTAACATCGGACGGTAATGCAGTATCCCGTGAACACCTCGTTCTGTTTCTTTCATTTCCCTTCGAACCGCTGTCTGGTCCCTGCGAACGCCGCTGATCCAGATGTCATAATCGCCCAGAATCGCTTCCAGCGGCTGAATCTTGTTGAAATAGCAACACCTGTCCGGCTCTGAAGTATATAGCAGCCGACCTTTCGCGTTTCTTTGGTGTGATTTCGGAACACTTGGCCACAAATCAATCACGTTTATCCCAAGAACTCCGGTCAACTCTTCTTTGTACTTTATCGTTTCTGGAAAATGATAGCCCGTATTGATAAAATAGACTGGTATTTTTGCCTTCGTCCTACTCAGTATGTGAAGCAGTGCCGCACTTTGCGTTTGAAATGAAGAGGTGGCAAACACCTTCCTGCCTTCAGCCTTCTTACCTAAGACCGCTGAAATTATTTTCTCACTGGCGGTGATTACTTCTTTCGTCATTGAGAATCCCTAATTCCCCGCAGACATCAAAACCTGCGCTACGCGTCGCGCGCCCAAGCAATCAACCACCATTTTGCCAGCATCGCACATAGACTTTCGAAGTCCACAATTCCCAATCAGTTCAGTCACCCGTGCCTGAAGAGTTGCTGAAGATAGCTTTTCAAGCCTACCAAGATCGACAGCCGCACCACTCTGTTCCCACGCCCCGGCATTTGGACGTTGATTGTCGGCGATTTGCACTATCAAACTGGGCAGTCCCAGCGCAGCCGTCTCAAATGTTGTTGTCCCTCCTGCCATTACCGCCAGGTCCGCATTGGCCATCTGCTTCGCTATTTCCTGTTCGTCCACCAGAACTGTTACGTTTACTTCATCATTGCTGTTTTTCCAGTCCAAAATCTCCGACAGGCGCGGATTTACACTGCTTGCCAGCACTACAAGTTCTATGGCCTGGTCAAGAAACTTCATTGATTCCAGGCAAAAAATTGTCGCCCCACTGTCATTGCCGCCTCCAAACGTCAGCAGAATCTTCCGTACGTTCTCACGAAACTGCACCTCCGTCTGCCACCGCCTGAACTCCTGACGAAGCAGCGCATAACGAGGCCCAAGCAGAAAACGCATTTCCGGCCTTTGCTTCAGAGACTGATAGAAGCCTTCCTCTGCTGCAGGACTGGGATTGAGCACCACATCAGCCCATAGAGGCTGCCTCGCAGCCCCATCAAACTGCAACCAGTGCACACCAGCTTCGTAAAGCAACCTTTGATAGTTTGCATCAGCCCGATAGTGGTCGACGACAGCAAAGTCAATTTTTTGCCGCTCACAGAGCTTTATTACCTCCCGAGCGTCGGATTCCCCATCCAACGACCAGTCAAGAAACGCTCCATCATCAGCAACACAGCTTGCTTCCTTCATCCAATCGAACTGCTCAGACCTACAGGCAAAAAATACAAAAGCCTCGTATTCTTTCAACTCCTTAGCTAATGTCAGGCAGCGGCGTAGGTGTCCCGCACCAGTCGTCGCCGATACATCACATCTAATCAGAAAACCTCTCATCCACCGTCACCAGCGTACTTTTCCCCCCAGGCGTATAAGTAGTTAACTGCTTTTCTTCTGTTGTATTTTCAAATCGTGCAAGAGATGTTTTTGATGTTCCATAGCAAAGTTGCCAGACACAGACTGATTTGCCTGCACGTCATTAATTACAACACTGCCTGCCATAACCTGCGCACCCGCCCCAATCTTGACATATTCACGGACAACACATGAGCTTCCAATCCAGACCCCATCCTCTATCTGGGCTCTTCTGGCGATTACACAATTACCTGAGATAACACAATTCCTGCCAATTTGTGCTTCATGGCCCACATCGGCCAATATTCCAACAATGCTGTGGTCACCCACAGTGGTAAAAACCGTGTTGTGTATCGCTCTGACAATCACAGCATTACTCAGTATGGCAACATTACTGCCAATTTTTACTCCACCGGCATGCTTAATATGAAAACGATTTGCATTTTCAACCATATGCAGCAAGCCCTCGCTACCTAGCACTGCCCCGGCACCGATGAAAGTGTTATCCCCAATTACAACGTAATCCCGGACAACAGCATTTTCGCCAATGGTAACATCGTTACCAATCCGCGTTCGCTCTGAGACCACAGCAGACGGGTGTATCGTACAGTTCTTTCCAATCCCGAACTCTATCTGCGGCATCATTACGTTGTTAGCCAACAAATAGTTATGCAGCTTAAAGAATTCATTGCGTGGATTGACGGTCAAAACCAGCCCCTTCTGAGGCTTTACACGGTCAACGTACTCCTGCTGGACAATCATACAGGTTACGTTATCATTCTCGTTGGCCGTTTCGAAATAATGTATCGTATCACAATAGGCCAGCGTGCCCTCAGTGCAACTATCTGCGTTATCCAAGGTGACAAACTCGCCATCCCTTACTATGTCTTCCCTCTTGAAAAACTGCGATAGCTTCATAACAAAATCCTTAGCCATCTGAACAAACGACAATAAACTGCCCTGCATCCGGCAGGCAATCACAGTTACCGCTCAAGACATTCTTAACCGCCTTCCTTCTCTGCCAATGTCTTCTCAATATAAACCACAATCAGGTTAAGCGTGGTGAGTTTTTCGTACTCTTCATCTGGAATTTCATCAAGGCCGTATTTCTCTTCCACCCCCAGCAGAATCGTCATAGCATCCAGAGAATCAATTCCAATCTCATTAAGTGGACGGTCATAATCCTTATTGTCCGTCAAAGTTACTGTTGGCCTGATATCTCGGACAATGCTTGTCAGTTCATCCTTTATCTGTGTCATTTCTTTCTCCTCATCCACGGCGACTTAGAAGACAACTGGCCCATGACAGACCAACGCCAAATCCACTCATCACAATGGTCCTCAGGTTTTCATTGTCCAGACATTTCTCAAGAAGCAAAGGTATAGTAGAGGACACCGTGTTGCCTTGTTTAGCCAAATTAATGGGAACCTTGTCAGCAGGCAGATTCATTCGCATGCTCAACTGCTCAACCATATATTTACTGCCCTGATGAAACAAAAAAAGGTCAACATCAGAACTGCTTAAGCCAGCAGCATCAAGCAACTGCTTTATTTGCAGCGGCACCTGCGTAACAGAAAGGTTAAAAATTGCTCGCCCATTCATAACTAAGTACCTATTGTGGTTATGCAGTGCCTGCCACTTCTTACCCCTGCTGGCGAAGGAAAATGCCCCTGGAATCCACGATCCGACACCATCTTTGGATTCGCCCAGAAGGGTAACCGTCGCTGCGTCCCCAAATAGCAACATAGTATTTTTGTCCTTCGGGTCTATTATTTTTGAGTACGGATCAGCCGTAAACAAAAGCCCCCTCTTTAACTCATTGGATTCCATAAAGGCCTTAACGATGGAAAGAGAATAGACATATCCGGAGCAACCAAGTGAAATATCAAAGCAGGCACACCGCTCGGGCAAGCCCAGTTTTCCATGAACAATAGCTGATGTATGAGGAATTCCACCACCATCAGGGTTCTGCGTACAAACCACAAGGCAATCAACCTCAGCCAGCGATATCCTCACCTTTGTGTTCAGGCAATCAAAAGCTTTTATACATAAATCTGACGTTTCTTCATCGGGCGATTTGCGGGATACCTGTTCAACGCCAAGTTTCTCGAGAAGGAAATCCTCATCGACATCAAATTTGGATTTCATGCCCAAATTCGATTCGCGATTGGCTGGAACATAGCTGCCAATACTCTCAATGCAGATCATGATTTCACAATTGAAAAGAAGATATGACCTATTCTCTGGCCGTCTGACAGAATCTCTGATTTGGTCAGCCGATTGTGCATGTTCTTAACCAATTCCAACCGAAAGCGTGAGGCGTCTTCGGGCCGCAACAGACGACCCAGCTCAAGGCGGGTAAAAAACCACTTGCCGGCAGCATTTGGGAGAACAGACAAGTGGAGATGCTTGTTAATGGCCACCAAAACCTCAATGGCAGAGTAAGGTGTTTCACCATCAATTTTTACGGTCTTTCCGTCAACAAAGCACTTCTGAATAATTTCCGATTCGGGATATTCGTATCGTTCAGTAACCGCCTCAGCCGTCTCCATAAGCCAGCCGATGATGCGTGTGGCACCCGAAGCAAAGCTGAATTCAACTTTGGAGTTCTCCGGTTTCGAGGCTTGGTCGGTCCAGTCGGAATACGCCAGTTGGCATTGACCTCGTACAATATCATGAATCGTCATCGTAAAGGTACCACCGGCTACTTCAGGATTGGCTGCGCTTATCCGTTCCACAATTGTGTTGTACATGTCCGTACCGTGAACATAATCGCGCCCACCTTTATATCGAAAATGAAGATCAATTACCTGCATAATAAAACTCCTTTGAAAAGCTTTATTTCGTCTGCTCTTAGTCAATCATCTTTTTTCAGTCGATGCTTCTGGGCCTACTAGCTCACACTCTTACCCACCACCTGTCAGTACATACATTTCTGCAGACTTCTATAGTTCCAAGTACCTGTCTTTCTTCGTTAACAAAACTACGGTACCCATATTATCTATACCCACGTCGATAGAGAGTTTGTGAGTATCATGATTGAATCTGAGCCTCGCAAGTTCCAAATACTTTCCAGATTTGGTGAACAACTCTGAATATAACATTTTCCATGTATAAAAATCAGCATTATCTAAGTGGTGGTATTTCCGTTTGAAGAAATATTCCGGCCCAAAATCTCCTATTATCAAACACCCGCCATCCTTTAACATATTGTCTATTCTGTACACACACTTGTATAGGCTTTCTCTGTAGACCCAGTGAAAAACAAAATTTACTATTACCAGGTCAAACTTTTCCTCCAAATCACAATCTTCACACGTGCTCCTGATAAACTTCACAGCCGGATAATCCGCTCTACCGTCTTTCACCGCCTTTTCAGATGGCTCTATTGCAGTTACTTCAGCATTATATTGTTCGTGAATCTTGGCTAATCGATAGCCGTCTGCAGCTCCTATTTCCAGAACCTTTTCGGGTTTTATGGAGTACAGATCCAACAAAAACAAAGGTATATCAAAGCCGCTTCCAAGATGTTCTTTATTTCTGGTATACCAGTTGTCCCCTTCGAATTCAAACCATGGGTTATTCATGTCAACTTTGCACATCTCGGGTGGCTGTTATTGATTTTTAAACAATACATTCTTCGCTTTTTGCCCGGCGCAAACGCAGCAAGCCAAACTTTGTGATCGTCATATAGATGTCCTGCATTATCGCCTCCTCATCGGTGCTGCAGGGAATCTTCTTTTGAATAAAATCTAACGCATCTTTGTGCAGTTCAAATTCCAGCAAACTCTTATCGTCCGCCAGCAAATCATCAATGCAATCATAGTCATTCCGTTCGAGCCTTTCCAGGCGAATCATGCTCTGGCTGTGCACAACGGCTTCTTCATCTGAACTGAAAGATACGATTCGTTTGGCAAGGATGTTGTCTATATAGTCACTAAAAAAAACAACCTCTTTCTCTGAACTACTATGTATACGAACAAAATCCTTAACTACTTCAAACAGTTCGTCCCTTGCTTTACTATCAAGCATGATTTTGCCGGTATAGATGTAATTGAGTTTCACCTCAGGAACCGGCGTTCCTTCGGATATCAGTTTGCGAACATATTCCGTGCAGGCTTGGGGACTCTCAAAAAGCTCCTCATTTGCTCTGCGCGTATATTCACTCACTATCGAATGCAGTCTTGGATATCCGCCAAATTCATGCTCTGTTAAAAACGTGACGAGTTTCTCGCTAGCCAGACCGAAATTCATCATTAGCTGCATTAGCTCAGAAAGGTATCGCCTTCCGCTTGCTAATTCCAAAAAGAGACCATATTTTCGGACCTTTTGGTAATCATCGTAATTAAAGCTGTGGCAGCCAACAACCACCTCTTCTATTTCAGTAATAACGGTTCCATCATAGTAACCAAAGGTACGTTCCGGCAAACGGTACATCGTTTTGAACCTGTATTTAGCTCGACTCTCCTCTGTAGATAGGTCTATGCCGGATAGCAACCGCAAATTGTAGCTGTTAATCCTGTCCACACCGGACCGCAATAGTTTCTCCAGACCCTTGATGTAATTGTCCGCTGTTTCGCCTGGAAAACCAAAAATCATCTCCGTGGACGTAACAATTCTTCGTTCCTTGCTCCATTGAATATGTCTGAGGAAATCGTCGTACTTAACATTCGTACGCCCCATCTCTTTTCTGACAGCATCATCCAGAGTCTGAAAGCTCATTCCGAACCTGCCGATCGGAGCCAAAGTCTCAATAACCTTCAAAACCTGTTCTGTAATGATTTTGGCCGAGTAGAAATACAGCATGGGAGGAAAACCACTGTCCTTGAATGATTTAATAATGTATTCTGCAACCTTAACGTCTCTGTCCTGCAAAATACCGAAATTCTCGTCAAATAGAATCAGGCTTCTATTCGTGGCTTTCTTTTTTACGTATTCAAACTCTGCAAAAACTCGATCCAGTTCAAAAGCTCTCAGTTTGCTCCACAATGGTGTTCCACTTACGCAGAACTTGCAGGAATAAGGGCATCCCCTCATAGACTCGATTATTGGCTCATATCCATCAAGCAGAAACGGATCCAAAAAACCTTCCAGGTAAGGTGAAGGAACCTCGGACAGGTCAGGTGCCGTGTATAAACCTCTCAGCAGTGTCCCGTCGGTCGAAAGTATCAACGGCTTTTTCGTCTTTGCAGCATACTCGACCAGAGCCAAATCCACCAGTTCAAACGACGATATCTTATGGGCGCAAATATCCAGCCCTTCCAGAAGGTCAACACTGGTTTTGTCAAACGCCGTACAAAGAAATGTTATCCCAATATCATCAGCTATCTTCTTTAACTGCTTAAACCACTCCCAGGGAGTGTAAGCTTTTTGGTAAAGCTCGTATAGTGTTTGCCCACCCCATTCGGGATGCTTAATGCGAAAATATTTATTGTCAGCATTGATTGTCAAAGTATCCGGCGTATAGGCCTGGAACTTGATGGCGTCGGCACCACATTTTTTGGCCGTCTTTATCATTTCTGCTGCTAAACCGAACTCTTTGCGGTGATTTCCCGATACCTCTGCGACTACAAAGACCGGCGGTTTCTCCCCTTCGCTAATACCGAAAATACTATTCAGGCTCATCCTTAACGGCTCTTTCGTAGACAACTGACTGACGCCCACTAATCAGGGTATGCTTTGAAAACTTGAAGCCTGCTCTCTCAAAAGCTTTGATGGAGGTGATATTCCCTTCTATAATATGGGCTTTAACAAATTTCACATCTCTGCGTGTATCAAGCAATTTTTCTATCGACCTATTTATGACAAATGGTGAGAAGCCTAAGCCGCGGATACTTTTCTCCAAGCTGATGCTTATTACTGCCTCCTCTTCAGTGGAAATTACATCGAAACGCACTTGGCCCGCAAATTTACCTAAATGTTCAACAATAAGAAACAAACAATTACCGTCAGTAAGCTTCTGGTCTAACCACCTTAAGTGATGTTCCCAGTCTATTTTGCCCAGTGAAAATGAATTTTTTCTTACGGTATCCTCGTTCGCTAAATTAAATAAGTGCTGAGCATCAGCCTGTGTGGCTTTCCTCAGAACGATCCGGTCATTATAAAAGCCAGATAAAACCTCCTCAATTATTCTCGAACAGCCCGCCCCATCAATAACCTTCCTGCCAACCTTACTCTTACATTGTCTGAGTTCGTTATCCTCCAATAGTTCTATTTTCTGCCTTATACTTCCCGTGAGCTCTTCATCAGTGCTTGCTCCTACACGCTCAGCAAAACCCACCTGCTCCCAGCCATAAATATTGGTCAATTGATTATCAGCAACAGCCACTGCAATGCTCGGGACTCCAATTCTTGCAAGCTCATATAGTGTTTGTCCGCCAGCGGATATTGCAATATCAGACTCAAGCATAATCCTTTTCATTTCAAACGCATTGGGATAGTATATTAGCTCGGTATAGTTGCCTTTGAGTTTTTCAATTTCTGCTATATTCTGGAAACCCCTTCCTATTATTACCTTCTTAAGAAGCCGAGGATATGCATTGACCAACAACTTTAGAACTTTTGGGGTAAGGTTACGTATATCTGCTCCCCCAAACGTTACCATCGTGGTTTCCAGATTATCACCTATAGATTTTTCAGGTACCTCCCAAAATTCTCTCCTAAGTGGTGTATATTGACCGCCCAAAAGATAGGTAACGCCCTTTCTGTTAGGATAGGGCATCCGTTCGGCAAAGACCGCTCCATTTAGAACAACGCCTTTTGGATACTTGATTCTAATATTATCATCAAAATAGACACCCGTCCCTGTGATATTCGAAATCTTTTCATATAAGTCATAATCGGCAAGGTACGAATCGATGAAAACAATATCTGCGTTTCTTACGGCAGCAAAAAGCCTCTCTCGGTCATCCAACCAATCAAAAACCCTGCTGTTCTTATCCTTTAGCAGGTCCCGAACGGTTTCGTCGCCGTTAACGACCAGCTCAGGTCGTATTCCGACTTCTTCAAAGGCCTGATATATAGATGTGCACCTCGTAATATGTCCAATACCTATATCCTTACCACCTTCGGTTAATATGAAAACCTTCACTGCACATGCCTTGCCAAAATTTCCTTGGCTCTTTTAAGTCCCTGTAGGTCTAATATACTTACAGCTTCGTCGATTTCCTGCTGCAGCGAGTCAAATATTTTTTTCTGGACTACGTTCTCGTTGATAGCTTTTAGCCAGGGTTTGTCACGGAACAGGCTTATTATATCCTCAGTTCCAAAGAACTGGTTTTGCGGATTGAGGTAATCAAAGACTACACACAGCAAGGTGTAATCCTCCTCGGTATCCAGCGTAACCCTAATATCCGGACCGTAAAATTTTTCAGGTGCCTGGACTCTACAGATTCTAAACATTTGCGGCTTGCTCTTATATATGTATGGACAGACATGTTCTCTTTCAAAACCTTCCGTAGCTTCGAAGTGAGCTTTCTCGAGCGCGTCGAAACTAAATACCTCCGTGTCCAATCCGTGTGGAAATGTCCTCTGCAGTGCGTTTGATGTAAAGCCGGCCTTTTCAGCCAAGTGTTCTTCTGCGACCAAATCCACCACTTGAGGATCTATACATGGACAGTCGCTGGTCACTCTGACAACTATATCTAAATCATTTTCCTTCGCAGCCAAGTAATACCGCTCTAATACATCGTCTATGCTTCCTTTAAACCACCTGACATTTTCTTTCTCGGATAATTTGACAATTACCTCATCTGCCTTATCTACAGTAGTAGCAACTATAACGTCATTGAGTTTTGTCGCTTTCTTTAATCTTCTCAACACCTGTTGCAAAACAGTTATGCCACTACCATACGGTAAATCCTTGAGTACCTTGCCTGGGAATCTTGTCGAAGATGTCCTTGCCTGGACAATGGCCCCTATCTTCATCGGCCGTTCCGTTTTCTAATAAGAAACATTGTATCTACGTTTTCATTGTCCAGGTACTTCAGCCGCCTTTCTTTAACAAGTTCTAAGTCATCGAAAAGATTAAGATACAGGCCCACAAAATCCGTTTTCCAAAGCAGATTATTATGGCCCCGGTATGTCACTTCAGTATATGTGTTCGCGTAATATTCAAATCCCCAAATGTACTTTTTGCTGCACCTATATATTTCTTTGAGAACTTTTTCTATGTCTGAAGGGGTGATGTGAATGAGAACTCCAGAGGTAAACACAAGATCAAAATAGCCATCCTTAAAGGGGATGTCAAATGCGCTGCCCTGAATAATATTAATGTTCCGGGTATTAGACTTACTTAGCTCAACCGCATAACTGTTTATCTCAATACCATAAAGCTCTCTAAACCTCATCTGTTGAAGGTTTAGCAACTGATTTCCAAAATTTGAGCCGACTTCTAGTATCTTAGCTGACCGGTCTAACTCCCCAACAAATACCTCATTTAACTCCGTCCTGGTTACCCCATATCTTTTCTCGTACAATTTATCTAACTGTTCTAATGTAAGAGCGTTCCGGTCGGTGTATTCTTTGCCGAATTCCCCTTTCCACCTTTCCAACTGAGGGCTGGTAGGTTCACGCATTTTTTTTACTTTCAATTAAATCCTTGTAGACAGGATTTTTTAATTTCCATGTCCCATCGACTTTTTCGAATATCTTCCGATTCCAAAACCGCTCAACTATGTCCCAGAATTCTTTTGGGGTATACCCTAGGAAGTTTATAAAATCTTCCATAGCTCGCTGGTCTAATTTATGGTCGTGCTCCATAATAAGTCTCTCGGCTTGAAATAAACTAATTTTCCCTTCACGAACACGACGACTTGCAATATCGGAGGTTCTTTGAAATCCAAATTTAGGATACTTTAACCAAAGATGAACCATATAAGCTACAGAATCTATCTGTTCAAAATCTTCAATACATCCTTCGCGTCTCCACTCATGAGCTAAATCTCTAAACCCATATCTTTTTGCAATCCCCAGATGTATTGTGCTACTCCAAGGACTGAAATAGCTCATGAAAATAACTTCCGGCTTACATTCTTTGAGTTCCTCTTCTATTGGCGGAATAATAGCATTCACTTCTTTTATTGACACGCCTCTTTGGAGCCAAAAATCAACATCAATCGCCTTAAATATCCTTAAGATATATTCCGTCGCGGAGTAACTTTGCTCTTCTGTACTCCCATATTCATATGCGGAGTTTTCACCAAACACAACCAAAGGAATTCCCATTTTTATACTCATCTTCATGGGTACAGTGTATATTGATGCTTCGACAAATTTTAAAGGCTCGCCAAGCTCTTCAAACGCTATCCTCGTCACCCTTCGAAACAGGTCAATACTTAGGTTAAATAGAATGTGATCGCAGCTAAAGGTTTCTCCTAAGTTCCTGTAATTTTTCAGGCCGGCATCAGTCTTGGTGAAAGGATCACCAATTGTTATAAGAAGTGGATTCATCCCCATTTCAACCTTCATGGTATGAACAAGAAAATGGCTATCTTTTCCGCCACTGACGGGAATAACGCAATCATAATATCCGTCTTCTCTTCTATATTTATCACAAATTTTCGCCAGTTGTTCCTTCCTCTTTTCCCAGTCGATTGTCCTCCGTTTCTCATAGTTGCGACATGCCTGACATACTCCCTTCTCGTCGAAAATTGAACCGGGTCTTGTATCCGGCATCGCACACTTCTTACAATGACGCATTACTAATTCCTTGTCCTTGCCAAATTCCATACTTGAAAGACATTATCGACTTGGTAATTTATATGATATCTTTCATGCCTTTATATTTGATGTAGTTTTTTTAACAGTTGATATAACGGCCCCTACATCTTCATCGGTCATCGCCGGGAACATAGGCAGTGAAAGAATTTGTTTGTATACAGCCTCTGCAACAGGACAATTCCCTTCCTTCGTGCCAAAACGCTCACAATAAAACCGGTGCAGATGCACCGGGATGTAATGAACATTTACGCCAATGCCTGCAGCTCTTAAGGAGCTAAAAACTTTATCGCGGTCTATATCCCGCAACTTTATCACATACAAATGGTAAACGTGAGAAACATAAGAAGCTACACCCAAGGGCTCAACCATCGTAAGGTCCTCAAAAGCCTTATCATATCGTGAAGCAATTTCCTGGCGCCGCTTTATCCAATCGGGTAGCTTATTCAATTGGCTCATCCCCAATGCGCACTGAAAGTCTGTGATCCTATAGTTGTATCCCAAATCCACTATCTCATAAAACCATGCCCCTTTTTCAGCTCGCTGTTGGTGGTCCAGGGTTATGCCGTGATTGCGAAATCTTCTCATACGCTTACAATATTCCGGGTTGTTTGTTACCACCATTCCACCTTCACCCGTGGTAATATGCTTTACCGGATGAAAACTGAAAGTGGTAAGGTCAGCTAACACACCCACTTTTCGTCCTTTATACTCAGCTCCTATTGAGTGACAGGCATCGGCGACCAGCACAAGGTCATTTCGGTCGGCAATGTCACGAAGGGCATCATAATCACAAGGCTGACCGGCATAATCAACAGCGATTATTGCCTTAGTCCTCGAATTAATCTTTGTCTCAATCAGGTTCGGATTAATGAGCAGTGTATCAGTATCAACGTCGCAAAATACTGGAGCAGCACCTTGGAATACAACGGCATTGGCCGTGGCGGCAAAGGTCATGGATGGGACGATAACCTCATCGCCCGGCCCAATCCCAACTGCATACATGGCAGTGTGTAGAGCTGCGGTTCCGCTTGAAACGGCCACGCCATATTCAGCGCCAACAAATTCAGCTACAGCTTTTTCAAAGGCATCCACAGCAGGACCAGTAGTGAGCCAATCAGACCTTAAAACATCAACGACTGCTTTTATGTCATCTTCTTCTACGCATTGATGCCCATAAGGTATGAATTTATTCAATTTCCAGTTCCTT
>Ga0114919_10001004_pt1 | contig 22702 bp, 15 predicted proteins | sample BlataG_FD_88682 | JGI IMG/M metagenome (GOLD analysis project Ga0114919, IMG submission 88682) | Deep subsurface microbial communities from Black Sea to uncover new lineages of life (NeLLi) - Black_00105 metaG | ecosystem: Environmental > Aquatic > Marine > Oceanic > Sediment | place: Atlantic... | reverse complement strand
GTTAGGCGTTGACGGCTTCCACGGTTCAGCGATCCGTAGCGACCAGCATGGCCCGGGCGGCGGGGTCGTCTTCGGCCTGGGCGAGCAGATCGGCGGCGACCACGCTCGCCTCGGCCGTCTCGTCAGCCAGCACCACCAACTCCGAAGGCCCGGCCAGCATGTCTATCCGAATGCGGTCGCTAAGCAGGTACTTCGCGGCCGTGACGTAGCGATTGCCCGGCCCGGAGATCACGTCGCATGCGCCGACGCCCACGCCAAGCGCCATGGCCGTGATGGCCTGCGCGCCGCCGACAGCCAGCACCGCGTCGGCCCCAGCGACGGCTGCAGCCGCCAGCGTGATCGGCGCCGGATTCGGCGAGCCGACGATGACCTCCCGCACGCCGGCCATGCGCGCCGGAATCGCCGTCATCAGCACCGAAGACGGCAAGGGATGTCGCCCCCCGGGCGCGTAACAGCCGGCCCGATCGACCGGAGTGATGGTGTGGCCAATGCGCCCGCCAGGGATGGAGCATTCGACCTCATGCAGGGCGTTTCGCTGGGCAACGGCAAAAGACCGAATGCGCCCACCCACGCGCTCCAGAAGTTCCCGGTCGGCGGGATCGATCTGCTCAAACGCCGCGGCGAGCTGCGCCTTGGTCAAGATCAGCGGCGCGCCGGGCGGCAGGCCGTCTAGCCTCTCGGCGTATCGGCGAAGGGCTGCTTCACCTTCGGCCTCAATGTCCTCGATGATCAGCCGTGCCACCGACAGCGCCTCGGCATCGACGGCGACCGGCCGCTCGCATGTTACCTGCGCCGCATCGATCGTTTTCAGAAGGACTGGATTCACGGTGTGTTCTCCGGTTTGGCGTCGCCCGTTCGGCGGCTGACGCGGCGTTCCCGACGATCCAGAACCGCCTCGACCTTGGCGAGGTCCACGCCGGCCCCGGCCATCGCCACCAGCGTGAAGTAGATTACGTCGGCGGCTTCTTCGGCGACGTGGTCGCCTGATCGGGCCGCAGCCAGCTCGCCGCATTCCTCTTTCAGTTTCGCCGCAAGCAAGGCCGGATCCTCAAGCAACCGTTTCGTGTACGAGCCTTCCGGCGCCTCGGCGGCCCGGCGGGCGAGTCGCCTGGCCAACCGGCTTAGGCCGGAATCGTCGCCCCAACACGTCCACCGTCCCGTGTGGCAAAAACCCTCGCCCGACTGGCGTACTGTAAAACGCAGTGCGTCGCGGTCGCAATCCACGTCCACACGCAGAAGCTTCTGCGTGTTCCCGGACGTTTGGCCTTTGAGCCACAGGCCGCGACGACGCGAGCGATAGACGCCCCGCCGCTCGGTGACGGCCTGGCGAAGGCTTTCCAGGCTGGACCACGCCAATCCCAACGCGCGCCCATGCTCATCCGCCACAACCGTCGGCCACAGGCCATCCGCCCGGTCCGACGCTAAGGGGGCAGCGATGGCCTCGGCCAAGTCCAGACGCCCGGTGTACAGCGCCATGCCCACCTGGGCGTCAGCGCCGAGGCGGTCGATGGCGGCGATTTCCTCAGCCGTCGTCACCCCGCCAGCGACGGTCAGCCTGGCCGGACCCGCCGCCGCTACCAACTGCTCCACCTGCTCCAACCGCGTGCCCGCCATGTGCCCCTCGGCCTCAATGAACGTGACCAGGAACCCGTCGACCACATCCTTCAACTCGGCCATGCGATCCATAACGCCGGCCCCGGTGGCCTTTCGCCAACCCTCGATCATGACCTCACCGTCGCGGGCGTCGAGTGCGGCGACGATGCGTTCGCGCGGCAGTGCGGCCAGAAGCTCCGGCCGGGCGGCCGTGCCAAGAACGACCTGTGCGGCCCCAGCGTCCAGCCAACGAATCGCGGCATCTCTTGATCGGATGCCCCCGCCGACACGGCAATCGAAGTGGCGGACCAGTTGTTCGATGATGGTGCGGTTGTCGCCTTTGCCCATGGCGGCGTCGAGGTCGATGACGGCCAACTGGCCAGCCACCGCGAACCGCTCCGCCACCGCCAGCGGGTCGCCGGCCTCCAGGGCCTTGTCACGGCCTTCGATGAGTTGAACCGCCTGCCCGCCTGCGATATCGATGGACGGAATGATCATGGTCGGACCTCCACGCCGAGGGAGCGCAGGTCGCGCTTCAATTCAGCAACGGTCAGGTCGGCGTCATGGAAAATCGAGGCCGCCAGCAGCCCGGTCGCTCCGGCCCGGACGGCTTCGGCCAGATGCTGCGCATTCTCGGCCCCGCCCGAGGCGATGATGGGCACCGAAACCGCCTCCGCGACGCGTTCGATCAACTCCAGATGATAGCCGCTCCGCGTGCCGTCACGGTCCCAACTGGTCAGCAGGATTTCGCCCGCCCCGCGTTGGGCGCCCTGGCGAGCCCAGGCCACCGCGTCCGAGCCGGTGCGGTGCGTGCCGCTTCGGGTGACGACTTCGAATTGGCCTTCGAACTCCGCGGCGTCGATCGCCAGCACCGTGCACTGGCTGCCGAACCGCGCCGCCAGCTCGTCGATCAGCTCCGGGCGTTCGACCGCGGCGGGGTTGGTGGAGACCTTGTCCGCCCCGGCGTCCAGAAGGGCTGCAGCGTCATCCGATTCACGCACCCCGCCGCCGACCAGCATCGGTAGGGTGAGGATGCGGCGAACGTCCTTGACGGTCTGAACGGCCGTCTTGCGTCCTTCGGGCGTGGCCGATACGTCCAGCATCGCCAGTTCGTCGGCTCCCTGGCGCTCGTACTCGGCAGCCAACTTGGCCGGGCTGCCCGCGTCGCGGATATTCTGAAACCGAACGCCCTTGACGACTTTGCCGTTGCGGATGTCCAGACACGGGATGACGCGAACTGTCAGCACGGGGCGCCTCCAATCGAAAGCCAGCGACGGATCAACTGCAGGCCAAACGAGCCCGACAGCTCGGGATGGAACTGACACGCCACCACCGCGCCTCGCTCGATGGCAGCCAGGAACGACCCGCCGTAGTCGGATGTTGAGGCCGACCAGCCGGGCGGCGCCTGTGTCGCGCGATAGGAGTTGGCAAAATAGACGTAGCCGCTTTGCAGAATTTGGCAGGCACCGTCGGCGACGATATTGTTCCAGCCCATATGCGGGACTCGGACATCGCCAGTGAATCGTTGCAGCGTCCCCGGGACGGCGCAAAGTCCTTCCCGGCCGGGGCTCTCGTCGCTGCTTTCAAACAGAAGCTGCATCCCCAGGCAAATCGCCAGTGTGGGTCGGCCCGAGCCGATGCGCCGGCGAAGTGGCTCGACCAGTTCGTCAGCCTGCAGGCGATCCATAGCCATACCGAACGCGCCGACGCCGGGCAGGATCAGTCGTTCTGCCCGCTCGACGTCGGTTGGGTCGTTGCTCGGCCGAGCCGGAGCGCCCAGGCGCTCCAGCGCGGCCAGCACCGACGCCAGGTTGGCCGTGCCCGTCCGAACCACAATCGTCTCCGGGCCGGTCACGTCAGCTTCTCCTTGGTGCTGGGGATGCGGTCGTCGGCGGTCGGCGCGACGGCCTGGCGCAGGGCCAGGGCCAGCGCCTTAAAGGCCGCCTCAGCCCGGTGGTGGTTGTTGTCGCCGCGGAGCACATCCAGGTGGACCGTCACCTTCGCCGCCCGAGCCAGGCTGTGCAGCACATGGGCGATGTTCTCGGCCTTCATCGCCCCGAGTGGTTGACCCGACAGCGCAAGCCGCACCACCGCCAGCCCGCGCCCGGAAAGATCGACCGCCGCTCGGGCGAGCGTTTCGTCCATGGGCGCCAGCGCCCACCCGAACCGCCCGATGCCGCGGCGCTCGCCCAGGGCCTGGTCGATGGCCTCGCCGAGCACGATCGCGCAGTCCTCGGCTGTGTGATGGTCGTCGACGTTCAGGTCGCCGGTGCACCTTAGCTGCATGTCGAACCCGGCGTGGCGGGCCAGGGTGGTCAGCAGGTGGTCGAGAAAGCCGATTCCGGTTTCGACGTTTGCCTCGCCGCTGCCATCCAGATTGAGCGTCAGTTGGATGTCGGTTTCGGCGGTCTTGCGTTTCACGGTGGAGGATCGTTTGGTGGTCATGGCAAGAGTTCCTCGAGTTGACGTAGGTTGGTAAGGACGCGCGCAGCCCCTGCCAGCAGCAAGTCGCGCTCGTTGGGACCGTTGGGGGTCTTGACGCCGAGGGGCAACAGGCCGGCCTGACGGGCGGCGCGGATCGCGTCGACGCCGGTCCCGGCGAACCAGCATCTCCCGGCACCAAGATCGGCGGCGACGGTTCGTAGGTAGGTCGTCTCGGTTGCTGTGGAAACGACGGATCTGCACCAGCGACGTGCGAGTCGATCGGCAAGTTCACTGGATCCCGGCGCGCGGGAATCGATCAGCACACCGTCGGGCCGGAGCACCGTCTCCAGGGCGCCGCACAAGCGATGCAGGTCGCACTCGCCGCCGGGGATGGTGATCCGCAAGCGGTGGCCCAGAACGGGCGCGTCGGGAAAGGCCCGCACGGCAATTCCCATTCCTGCCAGCCCGTCGCGGACCCAGGGGGCGTCGTCGAAGCGGGCCAGGACGAAGTTCGCCTGTGACGGCGTGACGTCGGCCCCACAGACGGTCAGTAGCTTCACTAGCAGACGACGGTGCCTGCGAACGCGGCGGACGAAATCGTTGACGACAGATCGGCCCCGGCGAAGCACGTGGGAGACAATCGCCGCGGCCGGCGCCGAGACGGGGTAGGGATGCCCCACGGCCCGCAGTTGCTCGATAACGTCCGGCGGCCCGGCGGCCCAACCGACACGCAGACCTGCCAGGCCCCAGGCCTTGGAGAAGCTGCGAATCACGATCGTGTCCGGCAGCGACAGGGCCGGGGCCGTCAGGTCCTCGTCAGCGAACTCCCCGTAGGCCAGGTCTACCAGCAGCATGGCCGAGGGCGCGCCATTGCGAAGGCGCTGAAGGTCGTTCGCGGTGGCGGTTAGGCCGGTCGGATTGTTCGGTGAGACCACGACAATCATGGCCGTGGTCTTATCGACGGCCGCCAGCATGTCGTCGACCGGCAAGGGCCCGGCCAACCAGGGCAGAGCGACCGGCTCCCCGCCGGCCAGCGCGGCATAGCGGTTGAGCATCACGAAGCTGGGTTCGTTCAGGATGACGGTGCGCCCGGGGCACAGGTAGGCGCGGAGGGCGCGTTCGACCACATCGTCGCCGCCCGTGCCGGCCAGCACCTGCGCCGCGTCCAGGTTGAAGGCTTCGGCGATATCGGCCTCCAGCGTTGCTGCCGACGGATAGCCGCTGATGGCCTCGCCCGGCAGATCGCGCAGGACGTCCAGCCAGTCCGTCGCTAGCAGCATGCCTTCATTGCTGTGCAGGCGCAGATCGGTTGGCGTCAGCGGGGCCGGGGGTCGATACGTCCGCACCGCAGCGGCGTAGGGTGACGGCGTTGGGCCTGGAAGTCGTCGGGTCATGGGTCACTCCTACGGGACGATCTGCGACAAGGCGGTGACGACGATATCCGTCCCGCCGAGACGCTTGATCTCAGGAATCACGCGGGTTAGCTCTTCCCTGGGGACGGCGGCCTTGACGGCATAGCCGGCTCCGCCGTGCAGCGGCGCCATGGTCGGCTCGCGCATGCAGGGCAGCGCGGCGATGACCTCCTGCACCCGCTCGGCGGGGACATTCACTTCCACCATCATCCGCCGCCGCGCTTCCAGCACCGACCGCAGCAGCAGGACCAGTTCATCGATGCGGGGGCGCTTGGCGGGGTCGTCGTCGGCGCGGCGGCTGGCAAACAGCCGCGTCGAGGAGGTTAGCAGTTCCTCCACAATGACAAGGCCGTTGGCCTTGAGCGTGGCCCCGGTGGCGGTGACGTCGACGATGACGTCGGCGTCCTCGGGCGGGAAGACCTCCGTGGCCCCGTAGGTGCGGACGAACGTCGCGTTAAGGCCTTTTCTCGCGATCCAGTCGGTGGCGATTCGCTCCAGCTCGGAAGCGACCAGCATCGGCCGATCGGGCAAACGGCCGTCTCTAAGCAGTTCGGCCGGGGCAGCTGCCACGATCCGAACCGGATCGAGCCCAGTATCCATCAGTTCGACCACGTCAGCCTCCAGTTCGGCCACCCAGTCGGTCCCGGCAAAGCCGACGTCCCGCGAACCGGTGGACAGCATCTCCACCACGTTCTGCGGCTTGAGCAGCTTGACTTCAAACCAGTCCAGTGAAAGCGTCGGGCGATACCCGCGAGCGTGTGTGGCTACGCTAATGCCCGCGTCCCGTAGAAGGTCCAGGACGCCGTCTTCCATTCGCCCCTTGGGCAGGGCCAGTCTGATGGGACTTGCCTGTTGCGTCATCGCTTCATCTCCCCGCCTCACCCCGGACGCCGACGTGCCTACAAACAACAACGCCGACCCGGGGGCCGGCGTTTGCATGGTTTGGTCGTGAAGGCGGACTACACCACAACGCGGCCCGAGGCGTTCGGGTGCGGATGGTGGTGCGTCATGCTCTTCGTCAAGACTCGCATTCGTCTATCTCATTCGGCGGTGCCAAAGCGGCCGCCACAACTTGTATTTTTGAATATACACGGGCCCGGCCGGGTCGTCAAGCCTCAATTTCACCTTTTTCCGCCGTCGGCGGCGCTGGGTCCACGACATCCACGCCCGCCGATTCCGTGTCAGAGCTTATCAGCCGGTCGGTTCCGTTCATCAACGAGCACAACGCATGGCCTGACCAACGACACAGCCTCTTCCTGCTCGTAGCCGAAAGCCATGATGATGATCTTATCCCCCACCGAAACAAGACCGGCCGCCGCGCCGCTAATGCAGATGACGCCACTGCCACGCTCACCTTCTATCACGTAGGTCTCAAATCGGTTGGCGTTGTCGATGTCGGCGACCAGCACGCATTCGCCAGCGGCTAGGTCCGCCGCTTCCACGAGGTCTCGATCAATGGTGATCGATCCAACGTAATCCGAGTCCGTCTCCGTGACGGTTGCTCGATGAATCTTCGCTCGCAGCATTTTTCGCAACATCGCTTAGTCAACTCCAACATTTAGCACCATAGGCGAGGGGACACCATCGCTGGCCAGTATCTCCTGCTTGGGTTCCCACCAGGACCTGTCGAGGGCCTTTTGGTTGAGTCTATCTTGCTCGCAGCATGTCGGCAAGGCCGGTCTTGTGCCCTGAAGCTCAGCCGCATGTTCGCCGTCGTACCGTAGTCACGCTGACGGCGTTGAACATTAATAGGATTCCAGTTATAGTGCCCTGTTCCTCCTGAAAACCCCATCGGGGCCCGAACTGGGTGCTGAATCATGGGCCAGATAGCAGGGGGATGCGCTCCGAAGGAAGTTGGCGAGGTTGTACGGCAGGAGAACGGTTGCAGCCGGACTTGGTTGTCCACGCGGACCTGCGACCCGCAGATTATCAGGCCGCCCGGAACCGCCGCCAGAACGCTTGCCCAGGCCGGAAACGAATGAGGCCCCGGGTCCCGTCCAGGGCCTGCGTTCCCGGGCAGCAGACGCCACGGGGCGCGCGAGAGTGTTCCGGTTACAGTCACCTGGGCAGCGGGGATCGAACTTTTTACCTTTTCGGCGGACATGCATTTCGCCCAATGAAATCAGGGCCGAACGACGTGACCCGCAAATGTAAATGTTTCGCTGCCAGTTACACCGCCTCCAGTGAGTGTATCATTGCGAAACGCTCTCAGGCGCAAGCAAGGCCCATCGGCCAGACCGGTGGGCCTTGTTGTATATCCTGAGCACACAAACGGTTTTGACGCTTTCCAGCCGACCCTCTCTCGCCACGTGCGACGGGACTCGCCGGGCCCAGGAGCCGCCCAGATGGCCGGATTTCCTCTTTTTCGGCCCATCCCTCTCTGATTCGTCGGGACTACCCGCGAAAAGTCCCGACGCCAGAAGATGCTTAATGACAACGTGTTACGAGACCGTCCTGTCGGGACAGAGACGCATTTCGTTTGCGGCAGTGCCATATCGCCAGCAAGTGGAAAACGCGCTCCGTCCCCCCAACACTTCTCAACACTTCTCGGCTGGGCGAACGGCACAGGCGTAACTGATATGCCCGCGGGCGCCGGCATATGATGGTGGACAACACTCGCAAGGCCAACCGCATGATCATCCGCTGCCGGCGTTGCCGCCAGTGCGGAGCAAGGGTGACTGCATGCGAGCGAATGATAGGAGACCCCCGCGCACCTGAATTGTCTTGAAACAGCCCGAAGGAGTGGTAGAATAGGTACGATTCGTTTCTTGGGCGACCTCAGCAAGAAGGGAAGGAGCAGGCGCCTCGCCGGCGGGTCCGTAGGTTGGCTTGCCCTGTGGGGTGCAGGAGAACGCACACATCTGCACGTCAAGGAGAAGCAATGATGGCCAGGCGAATTATTGTTTTCATGATGGCCGTTGGCCTATGCGCGGCGATGGCCCAGGCAGCCATTAACGCCGACGGTGACGTGATCCCACCCGACCCGGCCACGTGGACGAGTTCGACCATCGCCTACATCGGCAAGACCGGCGTGGGCAGCGTAACCGTCGATGATGACAGCGACTTGCTGGCTGATGACGTGTACGTGGGCTACGACATCGGCGCCGACGGCACGCTGACTGTCAGCGGAACGGGCTCGACCTGGGACTCCGATAGCCTGTGCGTCGGCCACAAGGGAGATGGGACGCTGAATGTCAACGACGGGGGGGTCGTCAGTAGTAACTGGGCGTCGTGGGTCGGGGACGACCCCGATTCGACGGGCGCGGTGACGGTGACCGGTGTGGGCTCGACCTGGACGACCTCCGATAGCCTGTACGTCGGCTACAACGGCGATGGGACGCTGGACATCACCGCTGGCGGTTTGGTGGAGGCCGACGTGACCTACGTAGCAAGGGAGGTCGGCTCGACCGGCGTGGTGACGGTGGACGGCGCGGGCTCGACCTGGACGACCTCATCGCTCATCGTTGGCTACGATGGCAACGGGACGCTGGACATCACGGCCGGCGGTCTCGTGGAGGCCGACGTGGTCTACGTGGCAAGTGGAGTCGGCTCGACCGGCGCGATCAACTTCAACAATGGCACCCTTACGGCCGCCGGGCTCCGCAGTGCGCTAACGGACCTGAGCGGCACGGGCACAATCAATACCAATGGCATGATCAGCGACGTGGCCTTGGTCTTCGACGCCACGCACGGTCTGGTCCAGTCCTTCATGCTCAATGGCCCGGGCCAGAACATCACGGTCAACCTCGACGTGGATGGCTCTGCTTCGATAGGGGCCGGCTATGGCGGCAGCGGTTCTCTGCACATCGCCGATGGCGTCACGGTGCAGTCACGCACCGGCATCTTGGGCTACGAGTCGGGCGCTACAGGCGCCGCCACGGTAGCCGGCGCGGGGTCGACCTGGGCCACTACCCGCGGCCTATGCGTTGGGCATCGTGGCGCGGGGACGCTGGACATCACTGCCGGAGGGCAGGTCAGCAACAGTTCTCTCGACGTGTTCGTCGGCCACAGCGCCGGCTCGACGGGCGCGGTTACGGTGTCCGGCGCGGGCTCGACCTGGACGACTACCGCCGACCTGCGCATTGGCGACGAAGGCGATGGCGCGCTGGCGATCACTGCCGGGGGGCAGGTCAGCAACAACTATGGCAGCATCGCCCGCCAGGCCGGTTCGACGGGCGCGGTGACGGTGACCGGCGCGGGCTCGACGTGGGCCAATTCCGAGAACCTCTATATTGGCACGGGCGGCGACGGCACGCTGGACATCGCCGCCGGCGGGGCCGTCGGCAGTTCCTACGGCTACATCGGCAGCAGGTCCGGCGGCACCGGAGCGGTCACGGTCGACGGCGCGGGCTCGACGTGGACCAGCACGGGCACCATCGTCGTTGGTGACGACGGCAGTGGAACGTTGGACATCACCAATGGGGCAGCGGTCAGCAATGATTTCAGCGGCTACATTGCCGGCGGGCCGGACGGCACGGGAGTGGTAACGGTGGACGGGGTGGGCTCAACCTGGACAATCACAAACAATCTCCGCGTTGGCCACGAAGGCACGGGGACGGTGAACATCACTGCCGGGGGGAGCGTCAGCAATTACCTGGGCTACATCGGTGATGAATCCGGCTCAACGGGCGCGGCGACGGTCAGCGGGGCGGGCTCGACCTGGACCAACGCAAACGACCTCTACGTTGGCCACTATGGCGATGGGACGCTGGAGGTCGCCGCCGGCGCGGCCGTCAGTTGTTCTACCGGCCACATCGGCAACGATGCCGCTGCCACGGGCGTGGTGACGGTGACCGGCGCGGACGCAACCTGGACAAGCTGGTACATCTTCGCCGGCGACAACGGCAACGGGACGCTGGATGTCACGGACGGCGGTGCCGTCAGCGCCTACGGTGGTTACGTTGCTGCGTACGCCGGTTCCACGGGCGCGGCGACGGTTAGTGGAGTGGGGTCGACCTGGACGAACTCCGTCGACCTACACGTAGGCCACTATGGCAACGGGACGCTGGACATCACGGACGGCGGGACAGTCAGCGACTACTATGGCTACGTCGGTATGTATCCCGGTTCCACGGGCACGGTGACCGTAAGCGGGTCGGACTCGACTTGGACAACCACCACCGATCTCTCCGTTGGCAACTATGGCAGTGGAATGCTGGACATCACCGCAGGCGGCGCCGTCAGCAATTATCGTGGCTACATCGGCGAGGAGTCTGGTTCCACGGGCGCGGCAACCGTCAGCGGGGCGGGCTCGACCTTGACTGTCTCCAGCGGCCTCTACGTTGGCGGCTCTGGCAGTGGAACGCTGGATATCACCGGCGGCGGGGCGGTCAGCAGCAGTGCGGGCTACATCGGCGATAACGCTGATTCTTCCGGCGCGGCGACCGTCAGCGGCGCGGGCTCGACCTGGACTGTCTCCAACGTCCTCTACGTTGGCCGAAACGGCGAGGCAACACTGGATGTTACGGCGGGCGGGGCCGTGGGCAATACTGATGACGGCTTCATTGGCTACTCCTCCGGCGCCACCGGCGCGGTGACTGTCCAGGGCGCCGGCTCGACCTGGACCAACTCTATCGGGCTCTACGTTGGCCGCGACGGCGGCGGGACACTGAATGTCACGAACGGCGGGGCCGTGAGCAATGCCGGCGACGGCGTCATCGGTTACTCCCCCGGCTCCACTGGCGCCGTAACTGTTGACGGCGTCGGCTCGACCTGGACCAACTCAAACAGCCTGTATGTCGGCTACCAGGGCGATGCGACGGTAGACATCACGGCCGGCGGGGCGCTGAGCGCCGGTGACAGCCATATCGGCTACATCTTCGGTGCCACGGGCACGGTGACGGTAGGCAGTTCGGGCTCAACCTGGACAAGTTCCACCGACCTATTTGTCGGTGACTACGGCAGTGGGACGCTGGCCATCACCGATGGCGGAGCTGTCAGCAGCAGCGCGGGTTACATCGGTGACAAGCCCGGGTCCACAGGCGACGTTACCGTCACCGGGGCGGGCTCGACCTGGGCCAACACAAACGATATCTACGTTGGGTACTCCGGCGCTGGTACGCTGGATATCGCCGACGGCGGAGCCGCTAGCTGCCGGCACGGCATCGTCGGCCAGTCGGCCGGCTCCTCTGGCGTGGCGACCGTAAGTGGGACGGGGTCAACGTGGACCAACTCCGCCGGCCTATTCGTTGGCTTCGCCGGCAGTGGGACGTTGCGTCTCTACGATGGCGGCATCGCAAGCGCGGCTGGTGCGATCTTCGGTCCGGGCGCGACGCTCGGGTACGGCCTGTCCGGCGCGCCGGTGGAGTCTTATCTGGACGTGACGGGCGCGTCGGGACTGGCGGGCGATCTCGAGGTGGTTCTGCTGGGAGGATACGTGCCCACGCCAGGCGCTGCGTTCCTTGTTCTCGACGCCGCGTCATTGGCGGGCACAATCGCTTCGGTCGTCTTCCCCAACGCCCAGGAGTGGTACATCGACTACGACATACCGGCCGGCGATGTGTCCGTAGGCTTCCTGGACTGGAGCGTCGGCAACTTCGACGAGGATCAGGACATCGACGCAACTGACATCGACCTGCTGGCCGATGCGATACGCCTCGGCTCGACTGACTTCTCGCTGTTCGATATCAGCGCCGACGGCACGACCGCCGGCGCCGACAGCGTGATTGACATTCTCGACCTGGACTACCTCGTTCGCTTCCTGGTCGAGACAGCCATCGGCAACGGCACGGAGTACGCCGACTTCAACCTCGACGGCATGGTGGACACGACCGACCTGACGCGCCTGGCGACCAACTACGACCCGGACGACTGGGGCTGGGACGACGGCAACGCCAACCGGCACATCGACACGGACATCAACAACACGGACCTGACGATTCTGGCGACGTACTACGGCTTCGGCGTGCCGGATGCCGTTCCCGAACCGGCGACGCTGAGCCTGCTGGCCCTGGGCGGCGTCGTTGCGCTGCGGCGGCGAAAGAAATAGCGTCATAGCGGCACAGCTGACGCACTCGACGGGCGGCGGTCCTTTGCAGAAAAGGCTGCCGCTCGGTCTGTCCTCCATGTCGGGGGCAGTGTGACAGAGCGGGCCGCACGCTCGCCGCTGTCGGACTATTGCTCAACGTCACGGCGTGTGAGCTTCTCATCGGCCGCGTACCAATTGATCGCCCCACTGATCAGTAGCCCTTCCAAGGTGTAACCATTGCACTGCCAGGGACCTACAGGCCAAGAGGCACGCGTCGGCCCAAAGACATGATATTACCATTGTATTAACACGCTCAATATCACAAAAAAACCGCAGTGCCTGTGAATTTGCTTTACTCCGCATCCTTGTGGTGGTATGATCGTGATACTAGCGGTCGTGCGTTCGAGCGAGAAGTCTGACTGTTCAGTGGGCGATGGGCGCGGGAGTTGCGGAAGCGTCTCTTGCCCCGCGTGACATGTCTGGCCAGCCGGGCGCGATGTGTTGACAATTCGTTCCAGACCGTTGCTTGAGGAGAGCAACGGGTCTCCCGCCTGGGCGGGAGGAAGGAAGAGCGAGATGAAACAAGCTACAACAAGTCTAATTGTGCTGGCGGCGATGCTGCTGTCGGCTGGGATCGCATCGGGCGTGATGGTTCCGCCGGTGTCGGAGCTTCACCTCATAGCCGAGAGCGGCTTCTTCGGCGGCAGCGTGGCCATGGACGGCGGCTTCACCATCGTCGGCGCCAGAAGCGACGCCGACAATGGCTCGAACGCCGGGGCGGCGTATGTGTATGACACCGCGACGGCCACAGAGCTGTACAAGCTCACGGCCTCTGATATCAACGCGAACGACCGTTTCGGCTCGGGTGTAGCCGTCAGCGGCAACTATGCCGTCATCGGTGCGCTAGGAAAAGAGGACATCGCAACCGGCACGGTCAGCAATTATGGCGCTGCCTACGTTTTCGACCTAACGACCGGGACCCAGGTGGCCAAGCTCGTGCCCAATGCCGAACTGCCGATGGCAACGATAGGCGGGCACGTCGCCATAGACGGCAACAATGTCGTGATCGCCGGTAGCGGCTACGACACCGGTGGCGTGAACAACTCCGGAGCGGTGTTCCACTACGACCTGAACAGCCTGATCGCCCACGGCTCGGCGCCCAATACGTTCGTCGAGAATCAGGTGTTTATATCCCCCAGAGTCGGCGTAGACTACAGATTCGGCAATATGGACATTGACGGGACCACCCTCATCGTCGGCGAAAAGGCTGCTGCATTTATGAACGGAATCCCGGGAATGGCGCATCTGTTCGATGTGTCGACCGGTACGCTGCTTGGCTCGTTCATGGGCGATGACACCAACCTGAGCGACTCGTTCGGCCACTCCGTGGCGATTGACGGCAACATGGCCGCCGTCGGTAGCTATTCGCTCAACTCGGTCGGCGTCAACTCGGGGACGGCCTATGTGTTTGACATCACCGACCCCACGGCCGTGGTGCAGGACTTCAAGCTGGAAGAGGCCGGCCCCGCCGGCGGCGTCGTTGACAACTTCGGCCTGCACCTTGACCTCGAAGACGGCGTGGTGCTGGTGAACGCCTCGCACGATGACGACGGCTTCAGTAACGCCGGCTCGGCATTCCTGTTCGACGCGACGACCGGCACACAGCTGCAGAAGTTCTTCCCCTCCGATCCACAGTCGGGCGCTATGTTCGGCTGGGATGTCGCCATGAGCGGCCATTATCTCGTAGTCGGTGCGGTAGGCAAGAACCAGGCGTACATCTTCCACGACAGCACACCGATCGCCCCGCCGGGCGACTTCGACTTGGACGGCGACGTGGACGACGCGGACATCGACATGCTGTGCGATTTTATCCGCAACGGCCTGGCCTATGACTCGCTGTATGACGTCAGTGGGCCCGGCGAGGACGGCGTACCTGACAGTGTGGTCGACACGAACGACCTGGACTACCACATTCGCGCCCTGGTCGAGACAGCGGTCGGCAACGGCACGGAGTACGCCGATTTCAACCTCGACGGCATGGTCGATACGACCGACCTGACGCGCCTGGCGACCAACTACGGCGCGGGCGACTGGAAGTGGGACGAGGGCAACGCCAACCGCAACATCGACCTCGTGATCGACACGACCGACCTGGCGATCCTGGCGACGTACTACGGCTTTGTCGCCTCGCCCGACGCCATTCCCGAGCCGATGACGCTGAGCGTTCTTGTCCTTGGCGCATCGGGCCTGCTGAGGATTCGGAGGAACAGCTAGCGCCACAGGCACACAACAGACGCACTCAACGGGCGGTGGCCAGGAAGGCTGCCGCCCGTTTTCTTGTTGCTCGGCCGCGCGGGGGACGGACCGGCGTCTGGTCGCCCCGTGGGTGGTTGTGCTGGGCGTCAAGGACGAGCCACGGGTCGTCCCCGCAGCGAGACCGGCCGCACCGACGGCGCCCTTCAGCAAGGCTTACACGACCGGCGCCGTGTCCGCACACCGAGAAACCGCGTGACACCAAGGTCAAGCCCGTGATAATGGTCGCCGGAACGCCGTCACAGGAGTCGACATGAAAGCGGGCGCCGCGCAACGAGACATCACACCGCCCGTCGGAATGCCCATCGACGCGCCCCGGCGCGAAAGCGTCGGCGTGCACGACCCGCTGTTCATGCGGGCGCTGGTGCTGGATGACGAGACCCCCTTCGACGGTGCTCAGGGCAGGGGCTCGGCTGTGGCGATTGTGTGCTTCGACCTGATCGGCTGCGGCTTCGAGGCGGCGGGCGCGATTCGCCGGGCGATCCGCGAGCACACGGGCATCGAGCACGCGCTGCTGAACTTTGCCCATGCACATTCGTCGCGGAATCTGGGCTGTCCCGGCGAACACGGCGACATGAGCGCCGACGAGATGGCCTGGCACGACGCGACGCATCGGGCGATTCTCGATATCGTCGCCGAGGCCCAGGCTGGCGCGGTGCCGGCGACGCTGCGGGCCGGGCGAGCCGCCGCACAGGTCGGCTACAACCGCCGCATCACGTACCCCGACGGCTCGGTTGGTATGGGCGACAACAAGGAGGGCGCCGTCGTCCCGTGGGTGAACGTGTTGGTCGCGGAACAGCAAGACGGCCGCGACCTTATCGCCGTGCTGTTCGAGCACGCTGCCCATCCGGTGATCGTGCCGGATACGAGCAACCTGACCAGCGCGGATTTTCCCGGTCCGGCCGTCGCGCGGGTCAAGGAGGAGTTGGGCGAGGGCGTGGTGGCTATGTTCGCGCAGGGCTGCGGCGCCAACATCAACGGCTATCCGCTGCGGACCACCCACGAAAACGCCGACGCCGCCGGGCGCAAACTGGGCGACGCCGTCCTGCGGGCGGCCCGCGAAGCCGAGCCGATTAGCGCCGATGAGCTCATCGTCTGCTCGACGAGCATCGAGCTTCCCTGTCAGCCGTATCCGTCCATGGACATCTGGCAGCAGACGGTGGACAACCTCGAAGACGACTGGAAGTGCGGCACGGAATCAGGCCGCCCGGTCAATTGGATCACCGAAGAGGTTTATCTTAGCACACGGAAGAATCTTGAGACGGTCAAGGGCAAGATCGAGCACGGCGAAGGTCCGCCCCCGCGGCGGCTTGACGCCACTGCCGTGATGCTGGGCAGCGAGTGGTGCATGGTCGCCCTGGCCGGCGAAATGTTCTGCCAGTACGAGCTGTGGGTGGCGGAAGCACCCCCCTTCGCCCAGACCATGACCTTCGCCTACACCAACGGCGGGGACGGTTACGTAGCGACCGACGAGGCCCTGGCCATGGGCGAGAAGGGCGGCTACGAGGCTGGGTCGTATCCCTGCTGGTGGGCCAACGGCCTGGGCGGCCCGCAGTACTCGGCCCTGGCGGTCGGCACGGAGAAGCGCATCCGGGAGGCTATCGCGTATCTTTGGCAGGGGCGATAGGGACGCATCGGAAGAGAGGACAGTGCAGGCGGACACGCGGGCATCGTTGAGGACTTCCACCAAGCTGGTAACGCTTGGCGGGTGCATGTGGGTGGTCTACAACGTATGCGTAAGCAGCCCCATCGCCGTCGACTTCCTTCGGGCGATTGGAGCGAAGGACTACCACATCGCCAACATCGCCGGCGTGCCGATGTTGATGCTGTCAGTATTCTTCCTCGCCGCTCACCTGGCGAACCGAATGCACCGCCGCAAGCCGGCCTTCTTGTTCCTCTTCATCACAGCCCGCCTGCTCTTCCTGCCCGTCGCCTTCCTGCCGATTATCTTTCCGTCGCTGACGGTCAATGAAATGATGCTCGCCATCACCATCCTGATCGCCTGCAACTGCGCACTGAGCAACTTCGGCGAGACGCTGTTCCTCTCGTGGATGGCCGACCTGGTGCCGCGTCGCATCCTGAATCGCTATTGGGGCGGCCGGCAACGGTGGATGTCTCTTACGCGCCTGCTGTGCATCGTGGGCGTGGCCGTCTTCGTGCACCTGGTTCATTGGCCCGTCACGGTCAAGTTCCAGCTAGTCGTTTCCATCGGGGTCGTGCTGGGAATCGCGGACATCCTGCTGTTCCTCCGCGTCGATGAGCCCGAGCACGCCGTGGTCATCAATCGCCACCCGCTCGCCCTGCTGATCGAGCCGTTCCGCCATCGGGAGTATCGCTCGTTCCTGACCTTCGTGACTTGCTGGACGTCCAGCGCGATCATCACGGGCGTATTCACAGCCTACTACCTGCTGGAAGTGCTCGAGCTGCCGTTGGCTCACGTGATGATGATCCCGGCGCTGCTTTCGTTGGGCCGGACGCTCACCAGCAAGATGTGGGGCCGTCTGGCTGACCGACACGGGCACAGACCCGTTCTAACGGCATGCATGGCCTTCAAGCCCTTGTTCCCGCTTGCCATGTTGACCATCACCGCCGGGTCCGCCTATTGGATTCTGCCGATACTATTGCCGTTCGACGGCATGCTGAACGCCGGTCTGCTCGTGGCGCAGAACGGCTACACCATGAAGATGGCGCCGCGGGAAAATCGCTCCATGTTCCTCGCCTCCGTGCAAGGTTTTCCCGGAATAGCCGCCGGACTCACCGCCGTCGGAGTCGGTATACTCGCCAAGGCCCTCGGCGGCTGGACGACCGTCCTGGCGGGCAGAACGTGGAACAAGTACCAGCTTATCTTCGCAATCTCCGCCGTCCTGCGAATGAGCTGTATGCTACTCGTACGCAGGATCCGCGAGCCAGAAAGCTCGGCGACAAACCACATGCTGCGTGACTTGCTGCAAGCCAGGCCCTGGGGTAGAAAGCCTTAGTAAGTAGGGCGTGTCCGCCGCACGTGGATTCGCTGCTGGCCATCGACGAGCTGGACGGCATTCAGTGGGTGCCCGGCGAGGGCCAGCCGTGGGGCGCGTGCTGGGCGGACCTGTACTGTCGCATCCTGGCAGCCGGCAAGAAAGTGCAGCTCTACGGCCCGACGGACCTGCTGGAACTTATCGAACAGCGCGTCGGCACGGCCGATGGGTGCGTGTTCTGGCATGGTGGCGGCATGGACGACATGCCCGCGGTCACCGAGTTCCTCGCCCGCTACGGCCTGCCGCCAATGTAGCCTATCCACACCAGGGCCGGGGGCGGCCTTTGCCGAGCTGCTCGGTGAGGACGGCCGAAGCCGTCTGGACGTTGGGAGCGATTTCGTAGTCGAACATGCCGAAGAAGACGAAGTCCGCTCCGTTGGCGAAGACGTACTTCAAGGCGCTGTCCGGCGGAATCGTACCGGCGGCCATCGTCTTGAAGGCGATCCACGGCTTGTCGACCGTCAGCATGAACTCAGCCGTCGCCGCCGGGTCGCGGTCCCAGTAGCCGATATGCTCGTCAGTGGGGTGTTCGAGCTGATCCGGAGGCGCCTCAGGCCCGGAGGGGTAGTCATGGTGGTGGAACGTCTTGACGTAGAAGTCCGGGTCCAGGCCGTTGGCTTCGGAAGCCTTGAGGACCTCCAGGTCGTGCGCGCCGACGCCGGCCGGCACGCCCGCTTCGCGGAAGATGTCCAGGCACTTGCCGATCACGTCTACACGTCCGTCAGCCACCAGCGGGTCGGCGTGACATCCCCACACGTAGAACGCATCCGCCCCGAGCTCGCGCTGCTGCATTATCTCTTCGCGATACGCCTTGAGCTCCGGGTCCGCCACGTCGGCCGTCGCGCAGAGGATCCACTGCATCTTCCCGCCGCGGTCGCGATGCTGTTTCATGAGCCGATGCGCCCAATCGACGGTGTGGATGTTCATGCCGTTGATGCCGTTTTCCTCAGCCACGGCCAGCGTCTCGAGAATCTTCTCCGGCGTGTTGTAGTGCTCGACGAGCTTGAAGACGTAGTGCTGGTCGCGGCAATGGTGGTAGTGGCTGATCAGGTTCCCGCCGAGCATCAGGCGGGAGATTTCTAGGTCGCCTATTCGGCCGGTCGGCAGTGCTGCGGTGTTGGTGTCAGTTGCCATAGTGAGTTTCCTACCGCGGTGTTCTGGCTGGTCCTCGCTGCGGCCGGTACGATAGCACGTCGTTGCTCGGTGAACAACGACATACCCGCCGAGCCTGACCGGGTCGGTCAGAGGTCGATGAGCTTGTCGGGGCCCTCGGCGAAGGCTTCGAACATCCGCGTGACCTGCCCCGCCTCGGCGAGCGTGCCTTCCCGCACAGGCCGGCCATCTCGTCCACGCGGCTGCTGCGCCCCAGCCCGACGTCGCCCATTGGCCACTGCGCTATTGGCAACGGAGGGCGAATCGTTTATCAAGAGCGGGCACGAGGCCGACCCGGCAGCGCGGCGGCTCGGCCGGCATAATGTGTCAATGGTCTATTGCCCTCGGCGCCGCCAATGCGGGCCGACGAAAGGAACATGACAATGACGGTTGCAAAATGTGATCAGGACGTAGCGGCGGCCTTTCAAGCTGAGGCCATTGAGGCGACGGACGCCGCGTGGCGACGGCTAATCGAGCGGCAGGGAATCGCGCCGGACCAGGCGGCCTTCGAGCTGCTGGCCAGGCGGGACATTCTTGCGGCGCTGGGCTGTGACGGGACGGACGCCGAGCCGACGTCGGCCGTTATTGCCGGGCACTTCTACCGCGACAACAACGACGACGGCGAGTTCACCCCGGCGAGCAGTTGACGGCCACACTGCTGGGCCTGCCGACACTCACCGGCCCGGACTCACCGGAGATGCGCTCCTACGCCCACTGCTTCTGGTTCGGCCCGCTCCAGGCCGGCCGGACGTACACGCTGAACTACGACGTCGAGGGCGTCGAAAGCTTCTCACGCGAGCTAATAGTCGAGCCGGGCCTGAACGTTCTGCACGTGCCGGTCGCCCCCACCAAGCCACTGGTATACATGATTCCTCACTCCCACTTCGACCCCGAGTGGCGGGACACCTACCAGGGCTACCTGCACCGCGAAATCCCGCAATTGCTGGAGCGCATCGAAGTGCTTCGCGAGCAGCCTGAGCATTGCTTCAACTTCGACGAGGAGCTCGCCATCCGCCCGCTGGTCGACCGCCACCCGGAGTACCTCGACGAGCTCCGCCAGCGCGTGCGCGACGGCGTGATAGAGATCAAGGGAATCGTCACCGCCGGCGAGCTCACCATGCCGCTGGGCGAGTCGATAATCCGCCAGATGACCGAGGGAGAGCAGCTCATATCGCGGCTGCTGGGGATGACGATTCGCCCGAGCATATTTTGGAACGTGGACAACTACGGCATCAATCTTCAGATGCCGCAGATACTCGTCAAGGCGGGCAGGAAGTATTTCAACGTCGGCGAGTACGCCAGGGTCTGGCCGCAACATCAGGGCGAGGCCGAGCGCGAGAAGCTGATGGCCGAGATACCGTTCTCCAACCGCCAGGCCTGGGACGAGCCGGAGTTCTGGCTGGAGGGGCTGGACGGCTCGAAGGTGCTCGTGCACCGCTCGAACTACGGCGGCGAGCCGCCCGGCGCACAGTTGCCCGTCGAGAAGTTGCGCTCGCACAAAAGCGTGTTCAACCACCAGGGCGGCGACTTCGTGCCGGCCGACCGCAAGCTGCCGGGCTTCGTCCGCGAGCTGAATGACCCCGCCCAGGCCGTCAAGTACGACGGCCAGAAGATGCCCTGGGGCTGGCCGAAGCTCATGTCGCCCGGCGGCGCCTGCCAGCACATCATCGCCACCAGCGAGCAGTTCTTCCGCGCCGTCGAGGTGGCCGACGACCTGCCGACGCTGCGGACCGAGTCTCGCCTGGGCTTCTGGACGGGCTGCTACGAGTCGCGCATCCGTGGGCGGCAGCTCAGCCGGCAGGTGGAGTGCCTGCTGCCGGCGGCCGAGGCGCTGTCGTCCTCGGCCATGCTGGCGGGCCTGCCGAGCTCGCTGGCGGACCTGCGAGAGGCGTGGTACATGCTGCTGATCAACCACCACCACGACCCGCAACTTACCGTCATGGGCCCGGGGCTGTTCGCCGAGGTCGTCGAGCGCTACCTCGACAGCGGCCGCGCCGCCCAACGCGTGCTGGACCGCTCCGTGCGGTTCCTTGCCGATCGAATCGCCACTGATGCCCAGCCGGGCAGGCCCGTCGTGGTGTTCAACCCGCTGGCGTGGAGCCGGTCGGCCGTGGTGACAACCGACCTGCCGAGCGAATCGGCCGGCGCGGCCCGCGTCGTGGACGCCGCCGGCAGCGAAGTGGCCAGCCAGCTCGTCACGGACGAGCAGGGCAGGCGGCGAGTCGCCTTCGCCGCGTCCGACGTGCCCGGCGCGGGCTGGCGAACGTACTACTTGCAGGAAGGCGCCGCCGAGGCGCCGACCGCGCTTGCCGTCACGGAGAATCTGCTCGAAAACGAGCACGTCCGCGTGGAACTGGTCGACGGGCTGGTGCGGAAAATCGTCGAGAAATCCACGGGCCAGGCGGTCTTCGCCGCCAACGATATAGCGGCCGTCAACGAAATCTTCATCTGGAACGACGAAGGCTGCATCGCGCAGATTCGCCCGGTCGATTTCATGGACTCCGCCAAGGTGCTGTGTCGCTCGTCGCAAGCGACGCGTCAGACGCGCGTGGTCGAAACAGGCCCGGCCCGCGTGGCCGTGGAGACCAGCTTCCAGATGGACTGGGGCAAGTTCATCCAGCGCGTGTCGCTGGAGGCGGGCGCCGGCTGCGTGGACTTCGAAACGCGCGTCGATTGGCGCCCAGCCCCCGAGGGCGGCCGGCGCGTGCGGGCGGCGTTCCCGTCCACCTTCACCGGCGCGAAGGTATGGCGAGACATCCCCTTCGCCGTCCAGCCGTGGGAGCAATCCGAGAAGATCCAGCCGATCAACAGTTGGCTGGGCCTGTCCGACGCGGACGGCCGGCTCGGCGCGGCCCTCATCCACGACGGGCCCTGCTCGCAGCAGGTCCGCCAGGACGTGCTGTGGCAGACGCTGTTCCGCTCGACCCGCATCCCCGGCAAGATCGAGGACAACAAGCCCGACTCGTGCGGCTGGGACCTGTCGGGCGATACGGCCCTGGAAGAGGGCCGAGACTCCTTCCGCTACCGCCTGTGCGTATATGCGGGCGATTGGCGCTCGGCGGCTGTGCCGCGGGAGGCGCTGGGGTTCACCACGCCGCTCGTCGCCCAGGCGACCGACACTCACGCAGGCGAGCTGCCGGCGGAGCAGTCGCGCCTGTCGGTCACCCCGGCCGACCTGGTGCAGTGCGTATGGAAGCAGTCGGACTTCACCGATGCGACGATCGTGCGCATTTACAATCCCACGGGCGAGGCCATCGACGGCTCGCTGCAGGTCGGCTTCGACGTGGCCTCGGCCGACGAGACGAACTTCCGCGAGGAGCAAACCGGCGACCTGTCCGTCAAGGGCGGCAAGATATCGCTGAGCTTCGGCCCGTACGAAATCAAGACCATCCGCCTGATTGCTCCCTGAGACAGGCGGGGTCCCGGAACATGGCTGTGTCGTAAGGAGACATCATGAAGGCAGGCGTCGCTGAAGTGGACGTCACTCCGCCTGTTGGGTGTTGGATTCTCGGCCCCGTCGCCCAAAGCACGGGCGTGCACGACCCGCTGCTGGCCCGGGCGCTCGTGCTGGATGACGGCAGGTGCAAGGTGGCAATCCTCGGGATCGACCTGATCGGCCTGGGGTGGGAGCTCGCCGACGAGCTGCACGGCCTGATCCGCAGGGAAGCGGGCGTGGACTTCGTGCTGCTACAGTTCAGCCACACGCACAACGCCCCGTTCCCGCCGACGTGGATGACCAGCATCTACAAGAGGGATGTGCCGCTGCTGGCCGATTGGCGTGACCACCTGCGGAAGGCGCTGCCCGCGATCGTCAAGGAGGCGGC
>Ga0114919_10001002_pt1 | contig 22721 bp, 16 predicted proteins | sample BlataG_FD_88682 | JGI IMG/M metagenome (GOLD analysis project Ga0114919, IMG submission 88682) | Deep subsurface microbial communities from Black Sea to uncover new lineages of life (NeLLi) - Black_00105 metaG | ecosystem: Environmental > Aquatic > Marine > Oceanic > Sediment | place: Atlantic... | reverse complement strand
TTAGAAACAAAAATTCTGGATGTAGAGTATATTTGTGGAATCAATCCTACTCCTTATAAAGCCATAGAGGGTTGATATGGATAGGTTGAAAGTCTACTAGCCAAAGGGAAGGACGGGGAGACCTGAACTTGAAGTGTAGCCAAACCTGTAGAAAACTCAACATTCTCTCAATTTCCTTGCTGAAAGGCTCAACTTACATATATGGAAGGAGGACTACATGCAGCAATCCCAGCCTTTTGCGTGTGGGGCTCCTTTGGGTGAGCAAAGGTTTGTGGTTTGGTTCCTTGAACACATGCTCCCACACAGTAACAAATCAGTGATATGAATAACATCCCACAACTACGTAGACAGCCCTTGCCCTTACTCTCTCATGGAGGTCGATGCAATTAGTATCATCAATCCTTACCTGGAGTAAAATAAAATTGTATGATAGAGGTGGAATTTGCTATTAGTAAAAGAGAAAAGGAGAGGAGAAAGGGAAGGATTAACGTTAGTATATGTACAGTTACAAAGTCAAAATACAAAAAGAAGATCTAGTGGAGTCTGGAGAGAAATATGGCCAATCAACCAACTGAATAGTATTTTCAAGTGATGATGGTAAAGAAAAAGGGAGCAATAAAAAAAAACAAAATAAAACACCTACCATCACACATAATCTAGTTTGAAAGCCAGCGCCTAACTCCCACAAACATTACCACCCTACAGCCCAAGCATCTGCCAAAAGCTGGCACCTCTTTCTCTAGCTACGTCACCATAACTCTTTCTCCTATAAGGTCTCAATTCATGGATGACTAGTCCTACAATCATCAGGAGGAGAAACCCTACCAATTTCACTACTTTATACTCATCATGTTTATCGTAAAGGGCAGTTCCAGCAGCTGACACTAGACCAAGAATAGATCCTCCATATTGCCTGGAATAATAGAATGGTTGTTTGGTGACATCAGTAGGGGTGTGTACTATATTTTGCTGTGGAGTTCAAAGGGGGGGTTAGGGTGGGGGGGAGTCAGTCCCCTGTTGTAGGGAGGGAAGTTGCAATTGACATTGTCGTCGGGGACGGAATCTTCGAGTAAGGTAACAGACCTGCTTTATTTTTCCATTATTCGTTGTTTCAACACGTGATATATCACCAGTTGTCATTTTAGATGAAGATTGCTTTGCATCCTTTCTCTTTGGAGCCATTTTTGACTTTCGGAACCAGATTGATTGAACAGATTGCTAAAATATCATAGAATGAGTTCGTTCACCTTCTAAATTCACATTCTTTGTAACATGTTTCAATCATCGAAGCAGTCTTATGAACACAATGGCCTGAGTTTAGTGGGACCATCATCTCCCTCTTGGGTGGACCCTCTTTGGAGCCTGCCTCTCTCTGAGTCCCAAGGACACACATGCACAGCGGGCATTTCATACCTATCTTTGCAACACGGACCTTGTCTCATGACAGACACCTATGTTACACGGCAATCCCACTCCTGCGCACGAGGCCTCCTTTGGGTGAGCAAGGTTTGAGTTTTGGTTCCTTCAAAATAACATTTTATGACTACGTAGACAGCCCTTGCCCTTACCCTCGCATGGAGAACTATGTTACATGATTGGAAGGAGGACTACACTACTGGTAAAACAACAAAAAAGCAAAGTAACCAACAGTGCTGGTACCGGAAAAAAAAGAGAAAAAAGGGACGACCAAACATAAAACACACAATGTGTTGGGGGGATAAATTGAGCTGGGGTGGAATTGTTTAGGGTTGTAACTAATTAATTATAATACATCTTCCGTTTCAATTCAAACAACTACATTCTGAGCATCCTTATCCAGATGAGCCTCCACCATTGCTTTGAATCCTCTTTGACTACGAGATTCACTGGCAAACTTTGACACCGCTTTATGAAGACCCAGCTTCTTCTCTTCCTCGCTGTAGTCCTGTGCATAATACTCTTCCTCTGTCTTGTCTGGATTGCCCGGGAAAAACATGCTGCCCCACATAGGGAAGTGGACCAATGATACAGTGGTGGTGATGCAAATGACCATGACACCCATCCATTTCCATCCTTCAGCTGTAGACATGGTTCCAGATGTGAAGAAGATGGCTTGTGTGATGCCACTGCCAGCGTTGCCACCAGCTCCAATGAAGCCGGAGGCGGTGCCTAGACCACGACGAGTGATGAAGGGGACGACTCCATAAGCTGTAGAAAAAAAGAAAGAAGGGGGAAAAAAGAAATGGGGGAGGGGGGGAGGAGAATTAGTCGCTATTGATGAGCTATGAAGCACGAAGAAGACAATGCTATATAGAAGACAAGGAATTGATACCGTCAAGACCATATAAAAAAACAAATACTTACCAGCACCCTCAGCCATCTGTACAAACAAACTGAACACAACGATAACTGCCATAGTAGCTCCCAGGCTGCCCTTTGTGTAAAACATTACCAAGCAGAAGACACCGCCCATGGTTTGAGTAAACCAGTAGGTCCACAGCCTGCCTCTCATACCAAATCGGTTCACTGTAACATCAGAGACAATACCGCCAAGAGAACGCGCAAATATGTTCATCAAGCCAAAGCAGGCTCCAAGTGTACCAGCAAGCCCCAAATCAATGTTGAATTGATCATACAGATAGGGAGAGATGTTGTTATTGACCGTCAATTCCACCCCAAAGCAGTAGCCATAATTCAGTACCATTATCCAAGTCCTGTAGTTCTTCACAGCAGCCAGGAATTCCATGTGCGCCTTGGCTTTATCCTTCTGCCCTGATGCAACAAGCTCTGCATAGTTTCCATCGGGGAGATCCTGGCCAAATGTCATGATGCAGATGCCGATGAGGATCTGGGCACTGGCTGGAATTAAAAATGCACATCTCCAAGCAATGAAGGTTGGCTGAGAGCTCTCCAGAGCCTCAAAGAGGTAAGGCATTATCAACTGAGTAACTCCACCACCAAGGTTTCCCCATCCAGCTGCAGTAGCGTTGGCCGTACCGACAATCTTGACGTTGAACATGATGGAGCACCAGAATTGGCAACAGACAAAGGTGGCGAGAGAGAAACCGATGACCATACGGCAGATGATAAACCCGGTAGTGTCAGTGACCAGAGCCATGCCAAATGTTGCAGAGGAAGTCAGGAGTTGGAGGAAGCCATGACCATATCGTGGACCAAAGGAATCGATCAACACACCAGTCAAAATGCGAGCAAAGACAGCTCCGGTGACAGAGGCAATAGCGGCCCCGCCGAGATCAGCCTTGGTCAAGTCGAGGTCGTTTCTGATGATTGGAATGAGAGGGGGAGCGGCGAATGTGGCAAAGAAGGCGATGAAGAAGGACATCCAGTTGAGGTGGAATGCCAGATGATGAGGTTTCTGCAGAGAGGGAAGGGAGGGAGAGAAGATGATGGGAGTGTGACTACAACAGGGAGGAGGGATATTTACCAAATATTATGCTTTGTGTTATATTGAAGTATGTTTATAAGGGACTGACCTGAAGTGACCAGATTTTCAAGACTTTTGACCTGATGGATGAGAAGGGGGGGTGGGGGGCGGCCCCCAAAGTGAGGTGTGAGAGAGATGACAGCATGGCGGATGGGGAATCTTTGGCAAGACAACTCCTTGCAGCGTGTTTTGAATCTTAAGATGGAAAGTCAACTCACTTGTGCTCGCTATCAACGGGAACGCCAAAGTCCTTGGGTTGGCTGAAGTCGTCCATGTTGCTTTTGTCTGTCTTGAGCAGATATGATCACCCTTGTGTCTAAAGGTGAGGTATTTGCGACACTGCAATGTTTAAATATCAATGCATACTGATCACATCTTCATATTAGACTGGGTTTTATGCTTGTAACAGCGAGCTTGGCCACCATTAAGGGGCATTGAGAAAAGGAGCTCCTTCAGTCCACCTGCAACTCGTCGACTCAAAAGCCAGAAGGGAGTTGAGATGTACCCCTATTATCCATTCAATTCGACTACTTAGGTTCCTGGAAAAGCAACTATGGATCATACCAAAGCAATATTACCCAACTATTTAAGTTTTAGCCTTTGAAATAAAGGCAGACTAGCAAAACAGTGACCAGAAAAATGGCAAGAATTGTCAACAGCACATGGAGCATGATATTTGCCATAGTAGCTACCTTCCTCGTGGCTCTTGTAACTGCAGACGATACTACAACGAGTAAGTTTTTCTCAAAGTCGTCAATTTGGTTTCTTCCGTTCCGGCATGCCACACATGGTGATCACCGACCGACCCCCTCTCCTCTCCTCTCACACACAGCCTACTCTGATATTTCTCCTCAAAAATGGGCAATCTCCCTCTCCTACCGCACCACCAACGGCCTCGAGTCCCCCATCCCTTGTGCGGACTTTGATGGTTCCACTGGCACTTGCAACCTCGACAATCAACCTCTTCCCGCCGTTGACGTCACTGACAAGGACAGCATCCTCATTTCATACAAGACCATCGTCCCAAATTTCACCAACTTCACTTCTACCATCATCCTCCGTGCTTGCTTCTCCAGCTACTCCTCCACCGACCGACCATGGAGAAAGGCCAATTCCAACATCAATGAGGACTTTACCAAGAACTGCAGCGTCAAGATCACGGCCGACCTCAACATCACCCAGCTCCCTGGTGACGATGGTGGCTTTGGAGGCGAATTCACTTGGATTCCTGGCCAGGCTTCTGCCCCTGCTTTCTATAATATTCAAGCAGTTGAGGTGTGTGAAGATGGCATGTATTGTGCTTATGGAAGAGGGCCAGCTACCTATGAGATCATCCCCATCAATAGCAGACCCGACTGGCTTGTGGCGTTGGTCAGCTGTTTGATGTGCGTTGGACCAGTTAGCCTGGTGTCGTTCATTGTCATTGAAAAGATTATCAAGAAGAAAAAGTAAATCTATATATTCTGATGGTGTTGGTTATGTGTACTATAGAGTGTGTGGAAGGGTGTTTGTGGCGAGACTTCTTTAACAAACAAGAACTGTACTTTGGTGCCCCCCCTTTTTTTCAAGCGTAGGGTTTTATCTTGTTTTTTTTTTCTTCTTCTTTTTTTCTTCATTGCTCTCTATACATATTCGCATCATGTAAATACTACTACTCAACATCAACATATCACATCCAAATCAGCTCCAATACCTCTCCCAGCAGGGAGAAATTCCGCTAGACTACTGTTATTAGGTTTTTTTTTCTTCCTCAAGTAGCTTTCTAACATCGATCTTCATCGGTCGTAATTAAATTTTAGTAGTACAAAAACAAAATTAAAAAATGAAACGAATGCTATAACACAACACTTCTACTAAGACTACATATATACATCTAAAACTCAATCATCTGGCTCTCGCTGTATCCCACAGCCTCCAATCCCGGCTTGCAAGCAAACTTAATCATTGGAGGTGGTCCACACATACATGCCACTACTCCTCCTTCTTCATCTCCCTCTCCTACAACTGCTGGGAACAGCTTGCTCTCAATCATTTCCTTATTAATAAACCCAGTAGAAAACGTCCAATTCTCATCAGCTTTATCAACAGTATACCAAACACTAAATCTCTGAGGATTCTCTGCTGCCATGGTATCAAGCTCTTCTTTTAGCAAGATATCGTCTGGAGACACATTTGCATACAACAATGCAAACTTGGTCTGATCCTCAGGATCTTCAAGAGCTGATTTGACTACTTGATAACATGGAGTGATGCCTGTACCACCTGATAGAAGAGAAAATCGACTGGCACGACGCTCTTCCCCATTCAATATATACCTTCCCCTCCCCAAATAATGCATGTGCCCAACTGGTCCTTTGACTTCAACCTCATCCCCGATGTTAAGAGATTCAAGATATTGGCTCAATTTACCTCCAGCTGGGAAACGGGGGTGTTCATTAGCAAAGTAAATCTTGACAACCAAGTCAAAATGACCGAGATCGGTATCCAGCGTGGTCGGGGTGTAGGCTCGCATTACCAGCTCATTGTCAATCTTGGCATAGACAAAGACATGCTTCCCAACTGGGAGACCAAAGTGGTGTTTAGGTGATTGAAGAGCAAATCTGAATCTTCTGACATTGTGACTCAGGATGTCCTTTTGGATAAGCTTGAATGGGATGCGTTTTTTAGGGTTGAGCGCTACCAAGTCCAAGGATGATGATGCCATACCATTACCAAAAGTACCATTTGTATTTTTTGTTGGATTATACAAGTCACCAATGTAATACTCCATCAACTGCCTTTTAGCTTTATCAGAATGAATAGCATTAAACTCCTCAGTTGCATCCGTACCAGCAACCAGCAGAATAGAATCTGCCCCTCCAGGATGCTCTTTCAAAAAGGGAGTAGCGTCGATAACTTTCCCTTCATAAACAAACCATGCACTGTCCTTGGTGTCATGCTTCTCTACCTCTTCCATTGTATATGATTTAGCAGAGCCATTATCAGTGATAGTAGTGGGGGAGGGAAATGTGGTGCAGGCAGTCCTTTACTACTAGTAATAGCACCACCACTGTCATCACTAGCACGATTCATCCACCCACCAACAGCAGTACCAGCCAAAGTTGGATGCTCAAAAGCCAGCCCAAACAACGCACCACCATTCATAGATCCAGGATTGATTTTCACTCTATAAATGCAATTATTCATCATCCCCATGACATTCCAAGTGAATGTATTCGGCTGAGTATTCTGAGTGTGATCCCAGGCACGGCATGCCATCTCCCTTGTAGCCAGTAGATCAGCAACAGGAACATCAATCTCCCACCATACCCAACCCCAGTGCTTTCCATATTCATTAGGCTCAGCTCTTTTGACTATGTCAGCTAAACGCCATGATTTTCCGTCGTCCAGAGTCAGCTCACATCTGATGATTTTATTCCCATTTGAATATGCATACCCTTTCACTTTGCAGCAAGGACCAGTTGCATTTGCACCACTGCTACCAGTAGAATTGAGAGGTAGGACTTCATCATGAGCTGGATAGAGAATAGCAGAGTTAATGTTGAGATCATTGATGATGTAATCGGGTTTATACCACCACCCTTCAGCAGCAGCCATCGCTGCATCAACATGTGATGGGAGCACTCTGTTATCATTATAGTGATACCAGTTGTCAGATTCAACCTCACTCACACATATCTCCTCAATCCATTTAATCATACGCCCTCCAATGTATCCAGGAATAATAACTCTCAGAGGAGCTCCGTGGTCTGGTGTGAGCCATCTTCCATTTTGTTTGAAGGCCAGGATGACGTCATATTGGGGGTCCATGCCTCGATGGTAGGTGATAGAAGTACCATACGTGCCATCGTCTCCTTTAGGGAGCTCCCCCTTGGGTCCCCGCATGCGAATGTACTTGGCTCCTTGGTTGGGTTGCTTGATACCACAGGCTGTGAGGACGTCCTGAAGACGGATGCCTGTCCAAGTAGAGCAGCCATGGCCAGAAGGACCCCAACTGAAGCCAATGGTTTGCTTCATCATATTTTGTTCCTTGCGACGGTTGCCTGCGCATACGAGTGTGCAGGTTACGTTGTGGTGAGGGAAATTGGAGAGGAGCTGATCCATGGAAAAGGTGGTTGGAAAGTTGACCAGGCCGGTGATGGAGAGGCGGTGGTTGTCCCAGTTAATCTGAGGGACAGAACCATGATTGCGGACATAGTGGAGAGAAGGTGGGGTGATGAATTGTTCCATGAGTCTTTTTGGTATAGGTTCAGCATTGAATGGGTGGCGACCAGTGAGACGGACCATGTCTGGATGGCGAGGGATCCATTCCTGTGTTGTGTGGATAGAGGGAGGAGCGGGTAAATTAGATGGCTGGGATGTGTATAAACTTTGGTTGGGAGTGCCGTTGTTAAACAATAAAACTCACATCTTTGGTCTTTACATCATCTTTGTGCGTGTCAGAGACTGGCTTGTGCAGGTTATACTCTTCCGAGCCAGGGATGAGAGGTGGGAGAGATGGGGCACCTGGAGCTGTGATTGTACAAACTCCGCCTTTATTATTTTTAAGCAGGTCAGCATCGGTGTCACCATTCACATGATGGTTGGAGTCTTTGGACCTAATTTCTATTCCTTGTGTCATCGCAGAAACCAAAGAAACTCGCCCTTTCAAGCAAGGAGCGACCGCTGATATAGCAGTTCACAGTTTCAAAACAGGAGATAGGTTTTCAAATACAAGATAGAAACTTGCTCTTCCAAATATTTATTTATTCTATCAGTTACGATTTAATGCAGGCAGAATGAGTTTTTTTAAGGATAATAATATCATCGTCTGCTGAGTTGGCAAGTCGAAGCTCTTGAATTGAGAATTGGAGACTCGGAGCTGGCTCAGATCTGAGTCTAGACTTGTGAGGACTCTCGCTGGGACGAGCTGCTGGGGGCAACACAAAATTGATTTCTGTCATTGCTTAACTTCTTCATTGGTGCTTTAACGATTGATAATTAGCAATTTTAAGCACCTGTACTACAAAATTGAGCCAAAGTATTGAAAGAAGAATGATGTTCTCACACAAATCGCAAATCCTTCACAGAAGAAGCAACCTTTCCCTCGACACCCAATCTATAAAGCCAAGAACACGTTCACATTCCATCAAAATATCATCTAATGCCGTTTACTCCGACCAAGTTCTCGAAAAGCTGTCACAACTAGGAGTCAGTCCTGACATCTCCGGTTTGAAGCACCTCTCCGACGACGCCCGCCTGAAGGCAATCGACAAGAAGGCCAACAAATTTGAAAAAATCAAGGTCGAAAAGTGTGGCTCTCACATGTGGACAGAAGTTGAAGAACTAGCTACTCTCATCCGTGAAGGAAAATCAACATGGGAGGATCTCAATCTCGACGACGTAGACGTCCGCCTCAAATGGGCCGGCCTCTTCCACCGGCGTAAACGCACTCCTGGTCGCTTCATGATGCGCCTCAAGGTACCACAGGGAGAACTCACATCTGAACAGCTTAGATTCCTTGGTAAAAGCATAGCCCCATATGGCAAAGATGGCTGTGCTGACATCACCACAAGAGCCAATATCCAACTGAGAGGTATCACTCTTGAAGACGCAGACATCATCATTGCTGGTCTGAAATCGGTGGGCCTATCTTCAGTGATGAGTGGAATGGATAATGTTAGAAACATCACAGGCAGTCCTATAGCTGGCATTGACCCACATGAGATGATTGACACTCGTCCTTTGTGTCATGAAATAAATGATATGATCACCAGCAGTGGTTTAGGCAATCCAGAGTTGACCAACCTCCCCCGAAAGATCAACATTGGACTTTCTGGATCAAGAGATGATTACGCACATTGCCATATTAATGATGTAGGTCTTAGAGCTGTGGTGCATCCAGGTACTGGAGAGGTTGGGTTCAATGTCGAGCTAGGTGGCTACTTTTCAATCAAGAGGAACATCATGTCGGTGTCGGGTGATACTTTCCTGACGCAGGAGCAGGTTGTACCTTATTGCAAAGCTTTATTGGAAGTATTCAGGGATAATGGACGAAGAGATGATAGGCAAAAGGCCAGGCTGGTCTGGTTGGTGGAAGAGTGGGGCATTGATGCTTTCAGGGAAGCCATTGCAGAGAGAATGGGTCTTGTTGTTGGTAGTACTACTGATCAATTGCAGAGGGAAGTGCATGTGAGCTATGACCAGCCATGGGAACGCCGCGATGTGCTTGGTATCCATAAACAAAAGCAAGATGGCTATTCTTGGGTAGGAGCCTGTGTTCCAGTTGGCCGTATGGCTGCTCAGGACTTTTACAACGTTGCTGATATTGCAGAGCGGTATGGAGACGGTACCGTCCGTCTCACCGTCGAAGAAAACATCGTCTTCCCCAACATTTTGTCAGAAAAGCTACCCCAACTGACCAATGAGCCACTGTTTCATCTCAACAAGTTTGCCATTGGTGGAGGTCCTCTTTCCAGAGGCTTGGTCTCATGCACAGGAGCACAGTTTTGTGGCATCGCACTCATAGAAACCAAGCAGAGAGCGTTGCAAATCATTGAAAAGCTTGAAGCTGAGTTGGACATCCCCGGGACCGTGAGAATTCATTGGACTGGCTGTCCTAATAGCTGTGGGCAAGCTCAAGTCGCTGATATTGGCTTGATGGGGGCTCCAGCTAAATTAAATGGTAAAGCAGTTGAGGGAGTGAAGATTTTTCTGGGAGGGAAGATTGGGGAGGATCCAGAGCTGGGTAAAGAGTTTGAAAAAGGAATTCCTTGTGACGAGTCAGTGTTGATTCCAAAGTTGAAGGAGATTTTGATTGAGAAGTTTGGAGCCAAGGTTAAAAACGAGGAGGTTGCCGGTTCTGGTGCATTTGTTGGTGTTTAGAATGTAGTAGTTGTAGTAGTTGTGAAGAAGGTAATCTCTCTGGAGTGTCGGTGTAGTTCTCAGCCTGGGTGACTTTAAAGCTCAGGAGCGCAGGCTTGGTAGGGATCAAGTGGATGAAGGTTAAGTAGAACCCCGTCGCCTATGATCAATTTGTATGCATATTTAGTTTAGATCTTTGATGTAAAATATTTCTAGGTTTATTTGAAAGGATAAGCTCTACCTTGCATCTTCCGATTAGTTTCAAAGTTTCAAGCAATTCCACATTATGGTGCCGTTCATCATGGCATGACTAGCTTGGAGTTGGCGTATACGACTGAATACACCAAATGTCTTGCTGTATTTGTGGGGGAGACTATTATTTGCCAGATTATCAGCGCTGGGATTCCCATCCAGCTCGCAAAGACTGGAGAGTATTACAAGATTTAGGAAGTGGAGCATTCTCAGATGTATGTATTTTAATCCAAAGTGCTTCACTGGACCAACTCCGACACAAATCAACTCCAACCCAAGCACCAACTTTCACTTCCTCCCCGTCTCTGCCCTCTCCTTCTCACACACGCCACAGGTCTACCTCTGTCGTCACAACCAAACAGGTGAATACGCCGCTCTCAAAGTCCTCCATCTCCAAGCACCAGAAAGACTCCAAGACCCCGAACATCTCAAGGTCCTTCTCAATGAAGCTGCCATCCTAGAAACAGCCAAACACCCTGTTGGAATTGTCCAAGTAAAAGATGTAATTCGAGATGCCAAACAAGTCGTCATTGTTCAAGAATGGCTACAAGGCGGCCATATTATGGACGAACTCAACCATCTAGGTCACCAATACAGTGAAACACATGCTGCAGAGATGTGTTTTCAACTAGCTGCCACCCTCCACCACCTCCATTCACTTCAAATCATCCATCGGGACTTGAAACCTGAAAACATCATGTTTCGCACGTCATTTCAACAACACAAGGAGGGAAATAAAGACTGTGGTGTATCAGTAGACGAGTTGCAGAAGAAGGGATGGGGAGTTATGACTGGTTTGGAAACATTACAAATACCTCCTGTTGTTATTATTGACCTTGGTATGGCTGCTCGCATTCCTCTGGTGGCCTTGTCATCATCATCGTCGTCATCCTCTATAGAAGAGAAAGAGAAACAGAAGCAGCAGCAGCAGCAAGAAGACACGTGTGATCTCTATGGCCCTCTAGGATCAGCAGGATTCATAGCACCTGAAGTAATCCAAGGCGCCAAACACTCTCCTGCAATGGATATTTTCTCTCTAGGTGTCATCATGTTCATCTTGCTAGTGGGCCGAAAACCATTTAATATTGCTGAGACTGCCAACTTGTCATATGCAAAGATGGACATGAAACATGCAGCTCCTGGTCTCCAAGATCCAAGGTGGGAGAAATTGTCTCCAGATGCAAGGCATTTGTTGTTGATGATGCTTCAGTATGACCCAGAAAAGAGAATTACTGCAGCTGAGGTATTGTGTCATCCTTGGGTTGTGCACCGAGGAGGTTCTGCTGCGAATATTACTAATATCACTGACGTTGCCAATACCAATGCCACCATTGGCACTACTACTATTAACAGCAGTAGTAATTATCTTGGGCTGGAAGTAGCACATGGAGCAGCTACTGTAGGTTCATTGAGAAGATTGAAAAACATGTCTAATGGTGTCATGGTGTTCAACAGAGCTGCAGCAGCAGCTGCTGCCCCTGATAGTGAGACCTACAGGCGAATGTTCCTATCACAAGTGCAACGTATTGCAAGTAGCCAAGAGAGAAGTACTAGAGGAGGAGGGGGAGGTGGTGGTGGTTTTATGGAAAGGAGTGCACGGCGACTTGCTGCCAAGTCGTTTACTAAAGTTCACGATAGAGGAGGCAGTATCGATCCTGCTGCTGCTGCTGACATTGAGTCTGTCTATGGGGAGAAGAGTCAAAGAGGAGGCAATAGCATGATGATGACAATGTCAGCGCATCCAATCCAAATGAATGGTGGGGGTGATCTTTCCATAGCTTCTTCCACTGCTTCTTCTTTCAAAGGCTACGTCCCAACAATGAAGACAGGTGCTGGTGCTCAGATGCACAGATCAGGAACAGCCATCTTTCTCAGTGAAATGGACAGAGATGGTATTGCTACAGGGGGCAGCAGTATGCGTATGTACAAGTCGGGTAGTGCTAATAATCTTTCAGCAAGTATGAAGATGCTGAGATCATCAATCAGACTTGCAATAGATGTCAACTCCAGCCGGCATGGTTCTTCAGCTGGTGTGAGCAGAGATCCTAGTCTGTATAATAATAATGCTAGTGTGGTTTTCAAATATAAACAACAACAACAACAACGGTTGCCTCCGATGACAAATGTACATGGTGATAAGGATGTTAATCAATCAACTCCAAGAACAATATCAGCTGCCGACACAAGAGATCGTCCATTACGTGTTGTAGTAAAAAAAGGGGAAGGTAGTACTAGTGCTGGTGGGTCATCAGCAGTGAGTAGAAACAGCAGAGATGGCAATCCAATGAGTAGAAAAATAATAAAAATAAAGCCTTTGGATACATAAATAGGTGCACAGCTTTGTAAGAAGAGAAGGGCAGCTTGTCCCCAGCTTCAGTTTGTATGTTCCTTTGATAAAGGACTGGAAAATAACAAGGTCTAACTCGATTTTATTCTTTCTTTTGTGGGACAACCATCAGGGTTCAATACCCATTGATCAACAATCCGATTTCGATTGGAGTGCGAAGGTGACGTTGCACCACTTTTTCTATCAGAGTAAGGTAGATCTCTCATTGGAAGCCAATGTGCAGCCTTTCTTTCTAAGGATGCATTGAGTTGTAAAAATCATGACCAGATTTCATGTATTTCTCTATTTATTGAAGGCTCACCAATATCAATATTTCAGTTATTTCTTGTCTCCAATGTCTTTGGAAGACTTATTAGCATGCACAATAATGTTATTATTATGGGATATTTACACAAATACATGAGTTAAATAATTGAAAGAAAAAGTCACTTGGAAGCAAGCAATATATTGACAATATCTACCAAACCTTTCAAATTATAAAATTGGGCTTCTCTCAGCAATAAATTCAATGCATGCTTATCATTTTTAGGCAAGTCCACATACGTCTCCCCAAATCGTCTACATCTCAAATAATCCAAACAATAACCAAATAACCTCCCATTTCTATCAATAAAAACATCACTTGGTAATGGCTGCTGTCTGGTCACCTTGTAGAAGAAGGAGTTTTCTACTGATGCTAGTGTTTTAGAAGTTGTGATGAATTGGTCACCCCCGACATTGAGGGTGATACATTGATCTGGAGCTACTGTGTTTGTGTTGGTTTGGGTTTCTTGTGGGTGATGTTGCTGCTGCTGCCTCTGTTGTGGTCGTTGTTCTGGAAGAGGATAGGAATGAAGAGCTCCAGTAGTGGTTGTAAGGGTGGCCAGGCCAACCTGTGGTTGTTGAGGCAGAATATTCATTTGCTGTTGTTGTTGCTTCGTAGGGGAGCCACCAAGCTGTGGTAAACTACGCTTATTACTCCCTGCACCGCTGTTTGGTTCATTTGAATTACGTTTCCTATCATTCCACCATAATTCGACGCCAGCAGTGAATTGTTTGATTTCTAGCAATAGAGCGTCTGAAAAGACACCCGGCCTGAACTGTTGAGATGAAGCAACTAGAGCCCGGCCTAATGCTGCCCACTCGTAATCGTGTCTTGGTAACCTAGCTCCTTGCAGTACCTTCAGTTGCACACCATTGACACGAGGACGCCAGGTTTCCAATGGAGGGTCGGTTAATGAACGAGCTGCTCTGAAGAACTGGTCGGGCGGGGGCAGTCCTTCAGGTATGATAAATCTTTGTTCAAGCAGACCGTAGATATTGAATGGCTCATTCTGAAGGGTGACTACTGGAGCTAGTATCTCCTCATTCTCATCAGTCAAGAGGAAGAGCTTATCTATAAATTTAAGATTGGTGAAATCCTCAGCCATTGTTGGTTAAATGCGCCCAGAATCGTGTGATTTGATGTTGATTTGCTGATCAATGGTGCTTTTGCTGTAACAGTATTTAATTTGAATGCTTAGGGTGCGACATAGCGATTTCCTACCCCACCCTAATCTCCTTGAGTAGGTGAGTCATCGTGCTCATGCCAAGAGCCCGGGCTCCCTCCCCTTACCAAACATATCATACATTACATGATTGGAAAGAGGACTACACGCAGCAATCCCAGCCTCCTGCGCATGGAGCCCCCTTTGGGTGAGCAAAGGTTTGAGATTTGGTTTCTTGAGCATATTCTCCCCACACAGTAACAAATCAGTGATAAGAAGAACAACATTCCACAACTACTTAGACAGCCCCTTGCCCTCAACCTCACATGGACGTGGATGCAATCAGTATCATCAATCATTACACATTCAAAACAATTAAAAAGCATTTAATAATAGTAGATATTAAAAGCCCCCCCCACCACCCCAATCCCCCAACCTCGAGTTCATTCATTTTTAATTAATTATTCATATCCCCGACCCGGCATATTCCCCTGCTGCTGGAGGAGGAGAAAACACCACACATATCAAGCTCATGTTATCACACCCCAGTCCCTTAGTCTCCCTAGGATCCCTAGCCACACAGTCATCTAACAAGTTACTAGCAACAATAGTAGGATGTTTCCCTGCATTAAGCCCAGCAGATACATAGTCAATAACTTGTTGGTTGGTCATCACGTCCCAGATGCCATCACATGCTATGATCAAAAAAGCGTCCTCATCTGTCAGGTCGGTAGTTTGAATATCAGGCTCTGCAGTGATGATCTGTTCTTTCTTTTCTAATTGTAGGTTCATTTTGTATCGCAAGTCTCCTATTGCACGGGAGAGATTCAAGTTGCCATTGACTCGGGTGATGCCACCTACATCGGTCAGCTGTCCACCGGCTGCGATGATCCTGGTTCTCTCCACTGTATGTGTTGGTTTATGGTCATTTGATAATGCTAATGCTTTTCCTCCTCTACATAATACTGCTCTAGAATCGCCTGCATTTGCTATATACACCTTTTCTCCTTTAATCAGAGCCACACATGCCGTGCACCCTGCTTGTATCGTGGCGCTCATTGTTCTGCGTTCATCTGCTTCCTGCGACACTCCTGTTGCTTCCGTTCCATTAGATTTACCTTCTGTTGCCTCTGCTGCTCTTTGCTGCCTTACTATCGCTTTTAGTAGTTCGTATGCATTATCGGAGTCTGATTTGTTCTCTCTGTTGTTGTGCCCCACTCTCAGGGTGTCAAGCTCGCCAAAGCCGTCTGGAGTGAGCAATAATTCATCCATTCGGTGGAATGTTTCGCGAAGGCTGTCTTCAAATAGACCCTTTTGGAAGGTCTCCAAGTTGACGATTTCCTTGGACATGTATTTGGAGCAAAATCTGGCAACTTCTGCTCCACCATGGCCATCGAAAACACCAAATAAATGGCCGTCGCCAAGCCCAACCGCTATGTGTGCGTCTTCCATGTACCGGCGCCAGCCTTGGTGGGCACTCACACCCCAATACAGGTGGTCTGCTGATCCGGAAACAGTCTCCTTGGAGACATTGGGTGTCGCTAGGTACTGCAAAGTTGAAGATAGAAGAGGTTAGAATCGAAGAGACACAGTGATCCTTTTTGTTTAGCTCAGAAATGGGAGGAATACTGGAACAATCCAGGGCAATCCTTCCCTCTGAAGCCACTTGCCTGACCCATATATTCGTAATATCAAAATCAACGCTGTAGCTCAACCACTCAAGGATGTCTCTCCTTTTAGATATTTTCGAATGCTCAAATTAGAAAAGAAGATTCCTCGTATAACTCTAAGCTCTGGTCGGATGGATTTACTTATACGACACTTACAAGCATCGCATTATCGATATTCTGGACGTAGAAGAGAAAGAGGCCACATTATAAAAATTGAAAGAGTGAAAAGCGCCCTCCTGTCCCACTCCTGTCCCACTCGCCCTTTTCTTCAGAATTGGGAGATGACCAACACATTATCACAAAAACTCTACCCCCTCCATCAAACCAGTAAATTCAACCCACCCAGTGAACTAGATAAATCTGCCATTGTCGGAGATGTCGGTGCCTGCAACGGACTCACTTCCGCTCCATCAGCCTCCGCCAACCCATGCAACAGCTGCGCCACCTCTGACGACCCACTCAACGAGTAGCTTGCTGCAGATGCCATGCTTCTACCCACGGTACATGTATACAAATATTTAGGCGGAAGCCTCATTGGCAGCTCTCCCAGTCCTCCGATACTGCTACTGCCACCACCACCGCCACCACCAAGGCTGCCCACACTACCACCCATAGTATCAGCGCTTGTGACGGTGGGGTAAGACAGAGATCTGCCATTGGTGGACATAGGAATGGCTCTGCTGGGTGTCATTGCTGGAGGAAGACGATCTAGTAGCTGAGGATCAGAGGAGTATTCGTCTAGAAGTGACAGTTCTGGTTGTTGTTGTTGGTCTGTGGTAGTAGTAGTAATAGTGGAAGAATGGAGGGCACTGTCACCAACATCTTGAGGCAACACACCTCCTCCATTCATCACCCCTCCTATGCCTCCACCTCCTCTTCCACCAGCTGGAGTAAAAACTAACTTTTGACCCTGGAATAAAGTAAACACGCTCTCATCTCTGGCTAGAAAATGTCCTGCCACAAGTACAAAATCAATATCAGACAAAGGGCGCCCACCTTCTTCTGCCATGTAGTGAAGAATCCTCTCCATAGAGGTCCCCTTGGTCACCCCCACTGGCCTCACTTCTATACTGCGCCCCCCTCTCACGATATCAACGGGAGCATTGCTGATTGGACCCGTAAGCAGATGTTGGAGTAGATCTCTGGCTTGGATCCTGCCAAACTCCACATCAGCATATTTGTAATTCCAAACGAGAGAAGTACCGCGTTGTTCTACAAAGGAACGGGGGGTTCTTTCGCAGAAGTATTCAAACACAAGGGTCACGCTTTCAATCCATTCTCCAACTGGTGCATCTAGTAATGTTACCCACTTCTTTTTTGCCTTGGATTTGATATTATTACCACTGCTAACACTATTGCTATTGCTCTTGTTGTTAATATTAGAAGAAGTGCTATTGGCAGAGCGGTAAGATGTACTGGAAGGACGGCAGACGGTACCATTTTCAGCTGCCAACCAGACATCTAAATCCCCAAATACTTCCTCTAACCTTTCCTTTTCAGAACCACTAAAGATGACTATTTCAGTGTTGGGTTGCTTGGAAAGAGCTTGTAGACACTCATATGCTGTTGGGTTGACTTTAGACAATGCTTGTATCTGATCAAAGTGCTTTTTAGGTGCCCTTGGTGCCTCTACTGCTGTTGTCAATGTTGCATTGTACCCTAGAACAAGCAACTTTCTCCTACTAGCCTTGTAGCTGTCGATCACATCATTCAAATGCAATGAAGGAGGGATGTTCTTGGTCCTGAGCTCAGCTTCTACATGGGTGTCATTCAACTCTGATATAAATGTATCAGCCCATGTTTGAGCAGTATGTACAGTCACATGCATGTAATTCTGCCTATGACGTTCCCTTCTCTCCCCGTCTTCCATTGTCAGCGCATATTCTATTGCAGCTGCCAAGTCATTGATGTTCCATGGATTGACAAGAATAGCACCCGCTCCCAGAGACTGAGCTGCACCGGCAAACTCACTCAAAACCAGAGCTCCAGCGTTATCTCTTTGACAAGCTACATACTCGTACGACACGAGGTTCATACCATCTCTCAGACTGGTCACCAGTGCGACATCAGTGATGGCATATAATGCTACCAGCTCTGTGAATGACAACTGTCTATCCAAGTGGTAGATGGGGACATGGGTGAGTGTTCCATACTTGCCATTGATGCGCCCTACAACTTCATGGACCATGGACCTGAGTCTTTGGTACTCGGGGACGTCAGTTCGGGATGGTACTGCAATCTGTACCAGTACGACCTGGTCTCTCCATGCTGGGTGTTCTTCTAAGAACTTTTCAAATGCCAGTAGCTTTTGAGGAATTCCTTTAATCATATCTAATCGGTCGACGCCCAACATGACTTTGCGACCAGCGTACCGGTTGAGGAGCTGAGCAATGTTGGCCTTGACGTCAGGGAGCTCCAGAGCGTGGGTAAACCTGTCTGGATCAATACCAATGGGGAAGGCAGCAACACGTGTCAAGCTGCCATTGTGTTCTACACCAGCAGGAGTGCCTTCAAGACCGAGAATGCGAGTACATGCACTGACAAAGTGTCTTGCATAGTCATAGGTGTGGAATCCAATAAGATCTGATGCCAGTACACTGCTCAGAAGCTCTTCTCTGACAGGGAGTGTGCGATAAATCTCACTACTTGGGAAAGGTGTGTGCAAGAAAAAGCCCACCTTCATATCTGGATCTTTTTCCTTTAAAATAGCTGGCAGCAGCATCAGGTGATAATCCTGTACCCACACAATGTCACCCTTTCTATAATGCTTGAAAGTGACCTCAGCAAAGGCTCTGTTTGCCAACTGATGAGCAGCCCATTGAAATGCTAATGTCCTTGTTTCACTCAGCGTTGAATCGATGTTCAAAGGTACATAATGAAACAGTTGCCATAAAACAGAGTTGCAGAAGCCATTATAATGGAGATCGCATGTCTTCTGATCTAAATACACTGGTGCATATCCTTCTTTTTCCAGTACAGCAGTCAGCTCATCTCTTTCAGGCCCTGGCTCTATATACACACCAGGCCAGCCAATCCATTTCGTTTCAAAAACCCCCACCCCCATCAGAGCAGAAACAAGCCCACCAGCACTAACTTGCAGCTGCCATCTGCCATTTGCATCTTTATATGCAGATACAGGAAGTCTATTCGCCACCACAAGCAGGCGTTGAGATTCTGCTCCTGGGCCTAGTTCGGGAAACATGACAGAGGAAGAAGACCCGGCGACTGTAGCAGTAGCTGTGGCTGCAGCTGCTGTTACTGCTGCTGCTGCATCTGCATCTGCTCCAGTGAATTTGGCAGGAGGAGCTCCTATCCCAAGGGAATTTTCATGCTGGTCTAGAAGAGGGTCACCATAGAGGACAGTTGTGCTTTGGCTCTTTCTGAGACGCTGGAGGAGGAGGCGATCGACGCGAGAGGCAGGGACTTGAGGCGTTTGGGAGGACGACGATCCTGCTCCAAACTTCTCATTGCCACCAGAGTCCTGCCGAGTAGGCATGTGACCCAGGTTCAAACTATGAATCTAGAAGTAGAAGAGGGAGTGCATGGACCGATTACGGAATATATGTGGTGAATACTCGAAATCAAAGGCTTGTTTAGGTTAAATCTGAGGCGTAGAACGCAGTTGTTTCACTTGGACACCGCAAATCTAAGGTCTATGAAGTTGATAGATGTTATGCTCACACAAATTTGCCGTGCCTTCAATTCCTCGAACATTTTAGCAAAGACACCCCCCCCTTCTCTGACAACAGAGAGGAGAAAGACAGTGCCCCCCAATGGCGTTGGGGGAGATACCCATCATCTTTATTGTATGTGTCTAAGCAGCTGCAAAATCTAAAGCTATTGCATTCATAGATTAATCAGATGAAATACAGATTGCCATCCAGTTTTACACTTCCAAAGTCCAATATTATGAGAAGTCTAAAACAAGGTGAGAGGAAATGAATGCTATGGAGAGAAGAGAAGGAGGTCATTTTTTTAGTCCCTGGAAAACACCCCACCCAAGTTGCCAATTCATTTTTATGTGCGACTCTCTTCATGAGTAGTCCTCTTTCGAGCTCTGACTATTTCTGTACATAAAGGTAAGACGAAGTGCATACCAAATTGGATAGGGACGGCTCGCATCATAACTCAAAACAGTGCATCACCAAGACTATTTTCTTAATTGCAGGTATAAAACGCAGACAAAATGGTGAGACACAATAATCAAGTGCCTAATCAGCACTTCAAGAAGAAATGGCATCAAGTGATTGGCAACCAAGCAGTCCTTGGAGTGCGCACATGGTTTAATCAACCAGCTCGCAAACTTAGGAGGAGGAAAGGTGAGTTACAAATAGCATATATATAGAGTAACACGATGTAGATATTCGAATAGAGATAGCTGCCGGATATGAAGCTCTCTCTGTAGGACACTGTAGCAGACATCATATCTCTGAAAATAGTTTATGATGAACAGAGAGAGTTTCTCTTCCTTTACGCACTCCTCATCACATCCCATGACGCCATCTTAACTAGAATTAACGATTTACATCCCTATCTTCCATTCTACAGCTCGTGCCGAGAAGGCCGCTAGACTTTTCCCTCGCCCGGCAGCCGGCGCATTGAGACCCGTCGTCACTGGACAGACTGTTAAATACAACACAAAGAAGCGTCTAGGACGTGGATTTACTTTTGAAGAGCTCAAGGAAGCTGGTATATCTTCCAAAATGGCCCCAACCATCGGAATTGCAGTAGATCACCGCCGCCGTAACCGCTCTTTGGAATCCCTTCAGGAAAACGTCAACAGATTGAAAGCATACAAGGCCAGCCTTGTCCTCTTCCCCCGCCCTAACCGCAAGCCAAAGGCAGGTGAAGCCAATGCAGCAGATATTAAGGCCGTTGAGCAACTTACTGGTACGATTATGCCAATCCGCAAAGAAGCGCCTGCTCTCCAGAAGGTGGCTATTACTGCTGAGATGAAGAGTGCATCTGCGTATGGAACATTACGCATGGCACGCATGAACAAGAGGATGGCAGGTATCAGAAAGAAGAGAACTGAGGATGCTGCAGCTGCAGAGAAAGATGCTGCGTAAAAATAATGTGATGTTAGAAGTTACGAATTAGGGGGGGAGCGCTGTATTTTTTTTCATCATTGGGGACCCATGAAATCTAGTTTTTGGCTTTAAATGAGAGAGGAATGCAGTGTGGCTCTGTTAGTGTAAAATTATGTGAAAATATTAACAGTTACAATACAGATCATGAATGGGATGATTCCAATAGTCTGATTCCAATAGTCATCGGACATCAAATGCCAGTCAAGTAAGTTTGAAATTCACACCCTCCTACATGCATGTATCATTTAATTGACATAATAACCATCGGACAAACACCTCTACAGGAAACGAATAGACGCACTTGATGTCTTGTCTTCTGATTCCTCATCCTCCGACAACAACGAGGAAAAACAACACCTACCTCCAGTACACAAGAAGGCTAAACCAACCATTGCATTAGATGATCTCCGAAAACATGGGTACAAAGAAGGTTCCAGTGTACTTCTTATGCCCGTACAACGTAAAGAAGCAGACAATAACTGGGCTTGGGGCACATGCAATACCTTAGAGAGGCGTAAAGAAGAAGGTGCTGAAGAAGATGAGTCTGCAGATGAAAGAGAGAGAAACAGACATGCTGCCACTACCGGTGCTGAAGAGCAAGCCAAATATGCTAGAAAGGTAATGGAGAATGCTGCTAGGATAAAAAAAGAAAGAAGAGCTGAAGAATTGAGGCTTAAGACAGAAAGGAGGAGGGAGGAGGAGAAGAAGAAGAGCGGTGGGGGACAACAATAGAGGGAATGGTGCTGATCTGAAGAAAGGGCCAGGGGATAGTGAAGTGACCCTACATACTGAAGAAAATTCGCTTCAAAAATCTTAGGGTCGATTCTTTCATTTAGTTTTATTGAGTATATTATTTCATGAGACAATTTTTTGGCTGTCGCGAATGCTTTTTTTGGGAGGCACTCTTCGTTTTGGAGGTTGTCGACAAGTTCACAGCAAGCTTGGAATTGGTCATCACAAACCCCATCAATTACACCATGTGTCACATCCAGCAAGGCTCAGCATCTGAGAATGGCAATCCTGTCATTCGTTTGGACCCCAGCACCCAAACTGGACTTCAGTACCCTCCCAATGCTCTCCCCTCCACTCACTGCTGAGATATTTACGAAGAGTCTGGCAAATTCACTGCTGCTGACTTTGGCCTCAACTGGACTGGGCTCACTATGGCTCAAGCTGTTGAGCAAATCAACAGTAGAAATGCCTATGTCAACATTCACACTACTCAAGAGCCAGCAGGAGAGATCAGAGGCCAATTTGTTCTTGCTGTCCCATCTGCATCTGCCAAGACCACTGTCACTGTGGCTCTCTTCTTGGCCATTGCTGTGTTGGCTGCATAAGGTGTTCTGTTATCCTTTGCATACTGATGCCTTAAAGAAGAATTTATTAAAAAGTACTATATTAGAAAATCCTTTGCTTTCATGTTTCTTTCTTTGCTTAATACGGTACTACATTAATGTTTCCTGTCCGAGAAGGGGGAAGTTATATACAAGACGTGTACCCTGTCTTCGTGTCCCCCCCCCCCCCCCCCCCCCCCCCCCCCCCCCCCCCCCCCCCCCCCCCCCCCCCCCCCCCCCCCCCCCACAAACTCCCTCTTCCAACTCACACAAAACAACAAAAATACCAAAAACA
>Ga0114919_10000999_pt1 | contig 22741 bp, 20 predicted proteins | sample BlataG_FD_88682 | JGI IMG/M metagenome (GOLD analysis project Ga0114919, IMG submission 88682) | Deep subsurface microbial communities from Black Sea to uncover new lineages of life (NeLLi) - Black_00105 metaG | ecosystem: Environmental > Aquatic > Marine > Oceanic > Sediment | place: Atlantic... | reverse complement strand
TAGCCGGGGTCATCTGTCAGCCATTCATTAGTCCCGAAGGTATCGGAGTTGGGATTGTTCCGTTCGGCGCCGGCCTGCTGCCCGAACCAGGCGTCCTGCTCCGCCGCCAGCGATGGCTCTTTAAAGGCGTGCTGCTCCTGCTGGTTTGTCAAGACAACTTCAAGCCGTTTTACCTGAACGCCGCACTCTGCAAGATTTCGGATTATCTGGGGCAGTGCCTGTTCTATCTCATACCTGGTTTGTGCCCTATCGACCTCTAATAAACCGGTGATTTGGTTTCCCTTGCCCTGGAATCTTATAAAAACCCTTCCGAGCTCCGGCGGGTTGAGGCGAATGGTGAGCTGCTGGTCGCCCTGGCGTAAAGAGCTGTGCATAGATTCCTGGAGCTGTTCACTAACGCTTGGAAAGGAATTCCCGGGCGAAGGATTGTTTGCGGGCTTTGCGGTTTGAGCAGAGGCCGATGTTTGCTCTGCAATGGGGGCCTGGGCGTTATTGGAGAGTACCTGCTCGAAATTTGAATTAGAGCTATTGCCGGCGGTCGAGCTGCGGTTGTCTTTCGTTTGGCCTGTGGGTATCCGGCCCTGTGCCTGGTTCAAGTTCTGGAGAAGGAGCTTGCCTGAGGGATTGTCAGCATACTCTTTGCCATTGCCATTCGTCAATTCTGAGAGTCCCGGCGTGCCAGGATGGCTTCGCTGAGGGGTATCAGCTTTGTTGGTTTGCGAATTGAAAACGTCCTTGTTTTCAACAGACGTCGGGAGCCTGCGCGAGCCCTGCTCCGGTTTTTCGGCAATAAGAGTTGATTTTTCCGGGTCAACCGGCACTTCTTGCCGGGGAGGAGCGGATTTATCCTGAACTGCCGGGAAGCTGTCATTTGATACAGGTGTTTTTTGACTGCCGGAAGCAACTGACGTGCCCGGAATCACCGGTTTTTCACCGGCTGGGGTTGTTTTGCTCTCGGCGGCCAGCGCTTCGGAGTTCAATTCCTTGCCGCCTTGCTGGTTGATAAGGCCTTTTGTGGTAATAAGTGTTTTACCTGATAGCTGTATTTTTCCCGCGTTTTTACGTTCTGCAGTCTGAGTATGGGTAAGAAGCGCATCCCTGGAGGAGTCAGGTAAAACACCTTTGAGCCCAAGCTGGCTCTTATCAGTGGTTAGAAGGGGCTCTTTTGCGACCGGTTTGGCAGTTGGTCCGGCGCCGGGAGAAGATTTGCCGGTTCTTAAGTTAGCGAGTAATTGGGCAAGCTCATAGCCGGCTTTCGGCCCCATTTCTCTGACGACCCCTTTTTTGCCGTGCTCCACGAGAGGGTACTGAGCCAGCCAACTCTGTACTATACCGGGCTGCTCGGCTCTGGGAGAGGTCGGGCTTTGCCCTTCTGACTCGGTGTCAACCTGTCCTTTTTGGGGGCCTCTGGCCATTGTTTTTTTGCGAAGTGTGTAACGAAACTCCTGGGGCGGTTTGTTTATACGCTTATTTTGGGCGATAGTAAATGTATTATCGGTCGTTGCCGGTTCTGGAGTATTAGCGTGTTGTGGGTTATCCGCCGGGGCCGGGGCAAATTGCCCGGTATTCCTGGCTGCTGCCGGCTTCGATGGGGTAAGGCCGGCTCCAACATTACCTACGAACGTACTTGTCAATAAACCGGTATTCATACAACAATCTTTAGAGCAACCGCCGTGCCAGTATCCGTGGGCGGACTTCTGGTAGATGATAAGTGTTTGTTAATAAGGTAGTTATGAACATTAAAAAGACAATGATTGATGGGAAATCTCCTGCTGCCGCCCCCTGCTTGCTGCCGGCAGAGGGAGAAATATTCCTGGGTCGGGAAAAAACTTCCGGTTTGGCTTGTGGATAAGTCGAAAGCGTTTGCGGGGATGCCGGCCTGTAAAAAAACGCACCCGGTTGTATAGAATCCTGACACCGGTGCTGCCATCCGAATGGGCGATTATTCGGGTTTTAGGTGGTTTTTCGTAAAGAACGGGCGGTTAATAGATTGAAAATGACCGGCTTTAAGTACCTGGCACGATTATTGCTGATTTTTCTCGAGCAGACAAAGTTTGTGTACAGATTTGGGAAAGGGTTCCCATTTTGTCCAGTACCAAATGAGCACAGCTCACGCCTACTTGGTGCGGGGCAAAAATGGGACCCAAGACAGAGATGTCCAAGACAAGCAATATAATAGATTTTCTCGAAGCCGGTATAAGGGCTGAAAGCCTTCGCCAGAAGGCGATTGCCAATAATATTGCCAATCTCGAGACTCCGGGATACCGCAGGATTGGCGTCAAGTTCGAAGCGTTACTTGCCAGGGCCCTGGATTCGTCCGGTGCGGCCGACCTTAGTGAAATCGAGGCGCAGATACATCAGCTTAACACAACGCCAGTGAAGTCAAACGGCAATGACGTTAATCTGGAGGTCGAGGTTGGGGAGATGGTTAAGAACACTCTTCGCCACAAGGTATATATTCGGGCACTGAGCAAGAAATACCGCCAGATGGAATTGGCGATGAACACAAGCAGCAAGTAAGAGAGGGTTCCCATTTTGCGATCCGGCTAACAGCGGACAAAACGGGGCCTCCAGAAAGGATTAGAGCAGATGGAAGTTAACAATATCTTCGGCCCCGTAGATATAGCGATTTCGGGTTTGCGAGCCCAGCACAAACAGATGGAAGTGATTTCGTCGAATGTTGCCAACGCCCGCACAACCGACGCCGGCAAGGGCGAGCCTTACCGCAGACTCGAAGCGATATTCAAAACAGACGGGGACGATATCGGCGGCGTTAGTCTGGACGAGATAGTTAAGGATATGAGCGATTTCACCAAAATTTTAGACCCCGGGCACCCTGATGCGGACGAGCATGGGTACGTGACGATGCCCAATGTGAGTTTGCCGAAAGAGATGATAAATCTAAATATTGCAACGCGGGCGTACAAGGCTAACGCCGCAATTTTGAAACGTTATCAGGCAATGGTGGAAACTGCACTGGAATTACTTCGATAAGTGAGGGATAAGATAATGATTAACCTGAATGCCAATGTAGGCTCAATATTGCCCAAAACCAATCTCGATTTCCCAGGGATGCCAAAAGTGGGAGGCGGGCGCCAGAAGTCAGACTTTACCGACACTATCAAGGCCGTCGAAAAATACATATCCAAGGTTGACGACCTTCAACAGTCATCGAATGCGTCCGTAAAGGATTTGTTGTCCGGCAAAAGCGAAGATATTGCTTCGGTGGTCTCGGCGGTGGCTAAAGCCGATATGAGTTTCAAGCTTCTTGTGGGCGTGAGAAATAAGTTAATTGAAGCCTATAAGCAAACGATGAATATGCCATTGTAATTGATTATTGATTATTTTCTATTGATTATTTTTAACGTCTTTTCCAATCATCGATTAACTAAGGGATTTGATGGACTTCTTCGGCAAGATAAGAGCAGTCTGGCAAAAGACAAGCCTGGTTCAGCGGGCCCTGCTGATTGCGGTCGTTCTGACATTTGTTATTGTTGGCGTACTGCTTACTTACTGGGCCCGCAGGCCCGATATGACAATACTGTATCGTGAGCTGGCGCCTGAAGATGCGTCCAAGATTACAGAAAAAATCAGTGAACAAGGTATTGCTTACGAGCTGCGAGCCGGCGGAACAAGTATCTACGCTCCGAAAAAGAAAGTCTATCAGCTTCGTCTGGATATGGCCAAAGAGGGGCTTCCTGAAGGAGGTCAACAAGGTTACAGGATATTTGATAATGAGCGTATCGGCATCAGCCCTACTGTTCAAAATATTAACCTCAAGCGTGCGTTAGAGGAAGAGCTCGCCATGAGTATCCAGATGATAAATGGTGTAGTTCACGCACGGGTCCATATAGTAAGCGCTGAGCGGACACTGTTTAGTTCCCAGGCAGACGAGACCACTGCTTCCGTGATTCTTCGATTAAAACCGGGGTATCGAATAAGCGCGTTGAATATAGCAGCAATTACACACCTTGTGGCCGGCGGTGTTGAGGGCCTTAACTCGGAAGATGTGACCGTGATAGACAGCGAAGGACGCCTTCTTTCCTATAAGTCGGACCAAACTATGGTCCGTGGGGCAGGCACCGTTGCCGATTATAAGGAAAGAGTAGAGCAGAACTTAGCAAACAAAGTTGAAGATATGCTCACTGTTGTTTTAGGGCCTGGTCGTGCCACGGCAAGTGTCAGTGCCGTTATCGATATGAACAGCATTAGTACCGTTACGACAAAGTATGAGCCAAAGGGAGTGGCTACAAAGGAAGAGATTACAACTGGCTCTGAAACTGGAGCCGGCAGTGCGTCTGCTGCGGGCGAGCCAGCCGTACCGGGCAGCACCAAGAAAGACGAAACGACTCTTACCGAATACCAGGTTGGCGAGACTAGGACGCAGGAGGTTATTCTGCCGGGCAAAATAAAAACTCTGACAGTGGCGGCTTTTGTTGACTTATCGCCGGCCGATGTGAACGAAGGAGGGACAGGGACTGGTGTCCAGGCCGCAACGATAATGGAATTGTCTGATGTGGAAGAAATCATTAGAAATGCGCTCGGTCTCAGGGAGACAGACTTGCTTAAAGTGGTTGACACCAAGTTTCATCGTCCGTCGGAACTGCTGATTGATGAGGAGCCGTCCAGTTGGCCTCGTTATATAGCAATTGCCCGCCAGGTTTCTTTAGGTGTTATGGCAATTTGCGCCCTGCTTGTTCTTCGGATATTCAGTGGTGCAAGGAAAAAGATGGCCTCAACTGCCACGGCAGGGGAATTGGCCGGAGCAGGAGAGGCTGCCGGTCTTCTCCCGGCCGGAGCTGAGGGTCCTGAACCATTAGCGGTGCGCAAACAGATAACCAGTGCCCTGCAGAGTAATCCTGAGCAGGTGAAGCAATTGTTTTCCAGCTGGCTCGAAGAAAAGGGGGAATAGGTAAGTGACAGTGAGGGGTAAACAGAGAGCTGCGATGCTGCTGACAAGCCTGGATGCTGACACGGCGGCCGAGCTGCTCAAGGGGCTGCCTCCGGACGACATCCAACAGATAGCTGTGGAGCTGGCTCGAATCGATGCATCAGGCCGTCGCGACAGGAGGGAGGAAGTGAACATTGCCCGCGAGTTCTATAACTCACTTCAAAACGAACAAGGTCGTGGATTTAGTATAAAAGGTTTTCTTAACGAAATGCTTGTAAGCATCCTTGGCAAAGACAAGGCGGAACAAGTTCAATCTCAGATTAGAAAGGTAACACAAAAAAAAGACCCGTTTGTGGATATACGTTCAGCCAACACGGACGAATTGGTTCTTGCGCTGGAGGGCGAGCACCCACAGACAATCGCTGTGGTTCTGTCAGAGCTGTCTCCGCGGAAAAGCCAGGAGGTTCTGGCGCTTTTGAGCGAAGAGGTCCGCCTCAATGCCGTGTGCAAAATGACGAACCTGGACGTGCTTCGAGGGGGAGTGAAGGAACGGATAGCGTCTATGGTTGACGATCGGCTTAAGAGTTTCAAAGGAGAGACTCTTGTGGAAAAACCGGAGCAAACTCTACGGAAACTTGCCATTATGTTAAGTGGTCTGCAGAAGGACCTGCGAGACCGCCTGCTCGATGAGATCAGAAAACATAACGAGGAGACGGCCACCACGGTAAGGCGTTTGATGGTAACGTGGGAAGATATTCCGTCAATAGCAGACAGGTCTTTGCAGGAAGGTCTGCGAGCCGTCCAGGCGGGCAAATTAGCGATTGCGCTTTTTGAGGCAGCCCCTGAGATTGTTCAAAAGATACGCTCAAACATATCTGAACGGCTTGCGGCTACGCTTGACGAAGAGATATCACTGATGCAGGAGCCGCTGCAAGAAGAAGTTCTTGAGGCAAGGGAAGAAGTTGTCGAGCCTTTGCGAAAGGCCAGCGAAGAAGGCACACTCAGACGTGTAAGATAAAAGACAGAGGACAGAAGACAGAGGACAGAAGACAGAGGACAGAAGACAGAGGACAGAAGACAGAAAAATCTGACTTCTGATTTCTGGCTTCCGACTCCTGTAGTGGGAACCCAGTAAGATGTCGCGAACGGTTACAATCCGACTTGAAAAGCCGATTGCCTCGGCAAAGCTACGGAACGGGGCTGCCGGGGACGTTACGGCAGCATCTGCCGAAGCCAAACAGGCTGAACTGCTTGGCCTACAGAAAGAAGGTCTGGCGCAGGTGTGTCAGGCCCTGCAGGATGCGGTTAATAAAGTAAATGAGTTTCAAGAGAACTTATTCAAGGAACATAAAGAGCAGATTGCCAAACTATCTGTTGAAATCGCCAGGAAGATATTGGTGCAAAAGGTTCAAGAAAAGGATTACGAAATAGTGCCGATCATTGAAGAAGCGCTTAAAAATGCTCCCACGCGTCAGGATGTGGTGGCGCATTTGAATCCTGAAGACCTTGTTGCATACCAAAAGGTACAGCAAGATGCTCCGGCATCGTGCCGGGCCTTGGCCGACGTTAAGTTTGTTTCTGACCCAAATATCGGGGGGGCAGAGTGTCTGCTCGAAACTCCAAAGGGAATAATCGAATCGTTGATTGACGAACGCCTGGAACGAATTGGTAAAGCGCTTAAAACGGTGGAATAATTTATGGCTGCACGTGAGGTTGAGAAACCCCAAAGGCAACAAGCAGCGTTTGGGAACTCTGAAAACTATTTGATTGATTTCGAGAGATTTCACTCGGCGCTGCACACGGTGAATTTGCTGGATTGTCGTGGTTCTGTGGTCCGAGTGTCTGGTTTGACGGTTGAATCCGCCGGTCCGGTGATAGGTTTAGGTGAGCTGTGCGGCATCCATATTCGGGATGGCCGGCGTGTGCTGGCTGAAGTGGTAGGTTTCCAGAATGACCATCTTATCCTGCTGCCGTTAGAGCATATAGAGGGTATATCACCGGGCGATTCGGTAACTGCCCGAACCACTCCGCGCTATATTACCCTGAGCGACAGCGCCCTGGGCAGAGTAGTAAACGGGTTAGGAGAGCCTATCGATGATAAGGGGCCGTTAGGAGGGACAGATAAGAAGGCATTAGACGTAAGTAGTCCACCGCCTTTGAGCCGCGAAAAAATTACAGAGCCCTTAGCTTTAGGAATCAGGTCGATAGATGGGCTATTAACCTGTGGTAAGGGACAGCGAATAGGAATTTTCTCGGGCAGCGGAATTGGCAAGAGTGTGCTTCTCGGCGATATCGCCAATTCGAGTGAGGCGGCTGTCAATGTTGTGGCATTGATAGGTGAGCGCGGCAGGGAGGTCCGCGAGTTTCTTGAAGAAGGCCTTGGGCCGGAGGGTCTGGCTCGCAGCGTGGTTGTCGTTGCTACATCGGATTCACCTCCGATTCAGCGCGTAAAGGCAGCGTTTGTAGCTGTTACAATTGCCGAATATTTCAGGGACAAGGGCAAAAATGTTCTGTTTATGATGGATTCGCTTACGCGTTTCGCGCAGGCCCAGCGTCAGATAGGTCTTGCAGCGGGTGAGCCGCCGGCAGCAAAGGGTTACTGTCCGAGTGTTTTTTCACTTATGCCGAGACTCATCGAACGTCTGGGATGCGCCGAGAGCGGGAGCATCACAGGTATTCTGACGGTTCTGGTTGAAAACGATGATTTGACCGACCCTGTGGCTGATAGCGCCAGGAGTCTTATGGATGGGCACATAGTTCTATCAAGAAAACTGGCTGACCGGGCACATTATCCCGCTGTGGATATTTTGGGAAGCGTGAGCCGATTGATGCCTGCGGTGACGAGCAAAGAGCACAAGTTCGCTGCACAGAAGCTCAAGGAGATATATGCCACCTATATTGATGCGGAAGATTTAATAAACATCGGTGCGTTTTCAGCAGGCAGCAATCGGCGTATTGACGGAGCGATTTCTTTGATTAACAGGATAAATAGCTTTCTTGTTCAGCCTGTTCGAGAGAGAACCGATTTCGAAGAAACTATCAAGCGATTAACCGCTATCACCCAATCGTGGGATGAGCTGCTGGGTTCCCAAACGCAATAGGCTGCAAGGGCCCGTTAAGCGTTGAGAGTTGAAAATTGGAAATTAAATGAAACGATTTGTATGGCGGCTGCAGACTGTTCTCAAGATAAAGACAAAGGAGGAAGAAGTAAAAAGAAGCGAATTGCTTAAGATAATCGAAAAGCTGGCCGAGACACAAGGTGAGCTGCTGAGTCAGCAGAGGATATTGGAAGATATAATCTCGGTCATAACCGGGAAAGAATCGCAGGAGCGATTAAGCGAACAAGAGTTTTTTTTGAAATGCTCGGTGACAATCGATGAGGTGATTAAAAAGCTCAAAAATAAAGTAATCGAATTGAAATCACAACAGAGAGAAAAAATTGCAGAGGTTTTAAAGGTCAGACGTCTTAAGGAAGGTCTGGAGAAATTACGAGCTGAGGCAAAAAAGGAATTTATAAGGGAACAAGAGAAACTTGAGCAGAAAGAGCTGGACGAGGGGGCCATAATTTCCTTCTCCAGAAAGAAATTGATGATTGATAATCGAATAATCATTTAAGGAGATAACCAGTGACTAAGAAACGAATAATAATGATAGGGGCGGCGGGGCTGGTGAGCTTTGCGGGGACGTTTATCTTTGCATGGCTTACAGGCGCCGAACCGGTGAGCCCTTCAGCCATCGAAGCATCCTGGCGTCCAGCCGTCGAACCATCCGAGGGTCCAACCGTCGAACCAGGTACGATAAGCGCCGTTGGCGCAGCCGGCAGCGAGATGAAAAAAGCTATGACGGAAAAACGACTCAAGAGCCTCGTTTATGAGGTGCGGGAAAAGATACAAGAGTATCACGGTAAGCTGCAGGGCCTTGAAGTGCGGGAGCAGAGGTTACAGAGAGCCCACAATTTGATTAAAAAAGACATCGAGGAGCTGAATAATCTGCGAATCGAACTTGCTTCAACCGTTGCCAGTCTTAAGAGTGAGCACGATAAACTGCTCAAGAGCAGGGTTGAGATTGCCAAGGCCGAAAAGAACAACCTGACAACAATAGCAGCTGCTTATGACAAGATGGATTCGGCCAGTGCAAGCAAGATATTGACTAATATGACCCAAATGCAAAAGGGTGGGGTTGGTGGCAGCAGCCTCGATGACGCTGTGAAGATCCTGCACTATATGACCGAGAGGACCAAAGCCAAGCTGTTAGCTGATTTAGTCACTTCCGAGCCCAGCCTTGCGGCGCTTCTGTGCCAGAAGTTAAAACAAATAATCGAAGAAGAGTAGCTTTATGGACATTGCAACGATAATAGGAATACTTCTTGGTTTTTTTGTTATTGTCAGCGCCATTGTTGCCGGTGGCGGCGGGAAGATGTTTATTCATCTTCCTTCATTAGCGATAACGATTGGTGGAATGCTGTGCGCTACTCTTATACATTTTTCTCTGCGACAGTTTCTGGGAATATTCTCGGTGGTCAGGAAGACGATTGTTACGAAGATATCGCCGCCGTCGGTGTTGATTCAAAATATGGTCAATTACGCCGCCATCAACAGGCGTGACGGGGCACTGGCCCTGGAGAAGGAGATTGGCAACGTAAACAATTTGTTTCTGGTCAAGGGCTTGCAAATGCTCGTGGACGGACAGGAAGTGGAGGCAATCAAAGATATTATGGCGCTGGAGGTCCAAACCCTTCAGGACCGGCATTCAATCGGTAAAAAGATTCTGGAATTTATGGGCTCGGCCGCCCCCGCTTTTGGGATGATAGGCACACTTATTGGTCTGGTCCTGATGCTTAAAAACCTGGATTCGCCTGATAAGATTGGCGCGGGGATGGCGGTAGCTTTGCTTACCACTTTTTATGGTGCACTGGCCGCTAATTTGATTTTTATTCCACTGGCCGGGAAGCTGGGACTTTATTCCAAAGCAGAGGTTACGGCAATGGAAATGACTGTAGAAGGAATCTGTTCTATTGCAAGAGGTGAGAATCCGACCGCTGTTCGGGAAAAAATGCAGGCCTTTATATCCCCGGCGAGGCGGGAAGAAGTAAAGGCCAGTATATAATGGACAGCACAAAAAGACAGTTAGAAGCCGATGAGCCAGCGGGTGCACCGCCATGGATGGTAACCTTCTGCGATTCTATGACCCTGATGCTGACGTTCTTTGTGCTGCTGTTTAGCTTTTCATCCTTTAATGAAGATGTTTTTCAGGAAATGGCTATGAGTTTCACCAGGGCTTTGTATGCAGAGCCACCGCCGATTGAAGGGGATAAAGGTGCATTTTTGCCTACGGAGCAAATTGTTACCATAGAATACCTTGGCGAAGGCAGCGAGAAAGTTACCTTAGAAGGAGAATGGGAAGCCGGCCTGAAAGAAGAGACAGAGCCAGGGGATTTTCACAATCGGAAGGTATTTTTAATCCCGTCGAAGAAGGTTTTTTGGGGTAAAGGAACGGCCATTTCGTCTGAGGGGCGCAATACTCTGGCGACGATGGCCTCATTTTTGAAAGAGGTACCCAACCGAATAGTTATCAGTGAGAATGGGCCGGGGGACAAGGAGGAGGAACAGTTCGGTCTGCTGCGGGCATGGGCGGTGATGGAGTATCTTACAACAAAACAAGGCCTTGACAAGGGGTGGTTCAGCATCTCGGCAGTAAGCACTCTAATTCGGGAGGGCCTTAAAAGTGATGAGGCGGGCCACCTAAGGCAAAGAACTGAAGGCATGCTTGAGATTGTCTTGTTGGAACGGAGCATATACAATTGAATGATAAGCGTCAAGCAATCGAGGAAAAAGGGCCTGGTGCTCCTTCGTATCTGGTCACATTTACGGCTTTGGTAACGCTGCTGATGTTGTTCTTTATTACGCTGCTGAGCTTTGCAAATAAGCAAGACGAGGGATTTGGCGGCAAGGGTCGATATACCGAGAGCCGAGAATCATTTTTTCGAGCGATTAGAACCCTCGGACTCGGTATGTTTTATGGCAAAGAGCAAGGGCCCGACTTCGGCAGCATTAAACCAAAATATTTCATAACCGAACCTGACCGGCAATTTGGAGGCAGGACCATAGATGCAAAGGGAGAAAGGGTTCGTCAGACCTTTCAAGCAGTGAGCCGGTCTATGAAGACTATGCCTTCGCAAATAGTCGCAGAAAGAACGAATTTTTCAGTAACCAATATTCGTTTTCCGGCGGGCGATGCGACCTTGAATGAGCCGGCAAGGAGGTTTTTAACCAAATTTTGCTCGGATTTACAACAGGACCCCGGTTCCAAGACCGTCAGACTCTATGTGCTTGGTTTAGCCGGTGATGAAGCAAGCGAGAAAGAGCAGTGGATACTCTCAGCCAGGCGAGCGCGGGCGGTTGCGGACTTCCTGCAAGACATTCTGCCTTCCAGGGCAAATTGGCCTGTTTATTCGTGGGGGGCGGGGCCAGGAGGCGATTGGGTGTCGCGGGACAGCCCGATTTCCGGACAGTCGCAGATATTAATCGCGGTACTGAGGATAAACGATTAGGTTTTTGGGGTCTCAAACGCGTTTTTTGCCATTTGGGGGGCTTTGTGGATCTGTCAAGTTTTTCGACAATTTGCCCGATTCTTCAATCAATTCTGCATTAAAATCGCTGTTAACAGAGCATTAACGCCCATTTTGATGTTTCGGCACGCCATTTGCACACCAAATAGCCATAAAGGAACCCAGGAACTATATTTGGTGCATTTTACAGCGTGGCGGCATATAAGAAAAAAATCGTTGCATTTTTGGTGGCGGTTGCGTTAGTCAGCCCGTCAGTTTGCCTGGGGCAAACTGCCGGGTTCGCAAACGACCCCAATTTTTCCCTCTCCTCGGCCAACAGCCCTGGTGCCCGAGAGATGTTCTTTAAAATGATGCTTTCGGTTTTGCTCGTTGTTGCCCTGGGTGCAGCAGCGATTTACATTTCAAAGAAATTTCTGCCAAGGATTACCAACCCGCCCGGCAAAAAGATTCGCGTCATCGAAACGGCCCACATCGGACCGCGTAAGATGGTACATCTGCTAAAAATAGGTAATCAACAGCTCCTTATAGGCAGCACAAGCGAGAACATTACGAAGCTGGCTGATGTAACTGATGCCTTGTCTGAAACCGAAGCCGGATGCGAAGGTTCCCGCCCCCTGCCGTTGCAGGGGCAAGCTCGTCCCCGCGGAAGCGGGGATTTTGAAAACAGGGACGTTTTCAATTCTGAAATGGATTTATCAGCGACAAAGACAGATAATAATTGAGGATAAAAATGGCCGGCAAACTTATTAGAATGTTTTTTTTAGTGTTTGTTGTCTTTGCACCGGCTGATTTGTCTTTTGGCCAGACTGACGATAGCTTCTCAGCGAGCGAGCCGGTCCCCGCCGTTTTGCTTCGCAAAAGCGAAGCAGCGGGGACGGTTCCAAGCATTAGCGATTTGATGTCACTTATAGATAAGGCAACCACCAGCGAGTCCGAAGGCAAAGATTGGTCCACACCCGTCAAACTTGTAATCATCTTTGCCGCCCTGTCGATTTTGCCAAGTCTTCTGGTGATGATGACATCTTTTACGCGAATAGTTATAGTCCTGGCTTTTATTCGTCGGGCTTTGACCACGCAAAGTATACCACCTACCATTGCCATTGTAGGTTTGGCGTTGTTTCTGACGCTATATACGATGGCTCCTACATTTTCGGCGATCAATAATAAGTCCATCCAGCCTTATCTTGCGGACGAGATTGATTTTCAAACGGCGGGTGGCAAAGCCGGCGATTGCATCAAGGAATTCATGCTCCGTCAGGTTCGGGAAACTGACCTGGCCCTTTTTATGCAAATGGCCAAGGCAGAGCCGCCTGCAAGTCCAATGGATATTGGTATGCACATAGTAATTCCTGCATTTATTATCAGTGAATTCCGGACGGCGTTTGAGATAGGCTGTCTTCTGTTTATTCCTTTTTTACTGGTGGATATAGTTATTGCAAGTATCTTGCTTAGTGCGGGCATGATGCTGCTGCCGCCCGTGATGATTTCGCTGCCTTTCAAGCTGATATTATTCATTCTTGTCGACGGGTGGGGGTTGCTGGCGAAGAGTCTCAGCCTGGGTTTCAAATGAAGCATTAAGTTTTTTGAGGATTTAGCGTATGGATAGTAGCTTTGCCCTTTATCTGGGCCGACATACTCTCGAAACAGCTCTGGTTGTAGCCGCTCCGATTTTGCTAACCTGTATGATAGTAGGGGTAACGGTAACATTGTTTCAGGCTGTTACTTCCGTCCGGGATATGAGCTTAACGATAGTACCCAAGCTTCTGGCTATAAGTGTCGTGACAATCCTTTTCGGTGGCCGGACACTCCAGGTGATACTTGGATTTTTCACCGAAATTTTTGGCCATATTCAGAATATCGGGCACTGATTTATGGAGCTGATGATCGAAAAGCTGCTCGGTTTTATGATGGTGCTGACAAGAATTTCGGCATTTTTTATAGTGCTTCCCGTCTTTGGCTGGAAAAGCATTCCTGTCAGGATTAAGGTTGCAATAACCGTTCTGGTGACGATTTTCTTTTCGATGATAACGCCTTCGGCTATCGAGCCCAGAGAGGTTTCTTTATTGGAAGCGATATTGCTGCTGGCCAATGAGGCCACCTATGGATTGGCTCTGGGACTAATTGTTTATCTTGTATTTGCTACGGTTAAATTCAGCGGGCGTATTATCGAACGTCAGATGGGTTTAGCTATGGCCCAGATTTTGGACCCATTGACCGGCGAGCAAACTCAGCCGCTGGGTATGCTTCTGGAGACGATATTTATACTGCTGTTTTTGAGCGCTAATGGTCACCACATGTTTTTGTTAATTATCTCGCGAAGTTACGAAGCGTTTCCGGCCGGCAATATCCCGACGATGGCCGTTTTGGCCGGCGGAATAATTAAAGCCGGTTCAACATTGTTAATGGCCGGCTTGAGATTGTCCGCTCCGATATTGGCAGCGTTTCTGGTGTTGATGGTTGCGTTAGCGGTGTTAGCACGGATAGTTCCGGAAATGAACATCCTATTTATCAGTTTGCCACTGCGTGTGGGCCTGGGATTGTTAATGGCAGCGATATTTGTGCCATTTATTAACGGATTTGTGGCTGAATTCGCTGATTGGATGGGCAAACTGCTGCCCCTTTAACAGCGGATAGCGCTCAGCGTATAGTTTTCTTTCTCTCTCCGCTAATATGATAGGTATAGAGTATGGCAGACAAGCCAGCCGCTGAAAAGACAGAACAGCCGTCATCGAGAAAACTGGGCAAAGCCCGAGAGCAAGGGCAGGTTCCGCAGAGCCCCGAACTGATGTCGGCTGTGTCAATTCTGGTGCTGGTAACAATAGTAACTTTATTGGCACCGAGGATGATGCAATGGTTCATTATGCAAATAAGGCAAGGGATGTCGTGCCAAAACGCAATTTTTGCCAACAGCAAGACGTTTATAAGCTTTTTCAATGCAAAGATTACCGATTCGGTACTTGTTATGTGCCCTATTCTTGCAGCACTTTGTGCGGGGGCTATTGTGGTCGGCGTTGCCATCAGCGGCTTTAATTTTGCGCCGGGAGCTATAAAATTGAGATTTAATCTGGTAAATCCAATAGCAGGGTTACAAAAGCTGGTAAATGCCAGGTCTGCGGTACACCTTTTAACATCCATAGCAAAGCTGTTTTTTGTCACAATCATCGTCTGGCTGTACCTTCGCGACAGGATCGATATGCTTGCACCCCTTCGATGGGCCTGGTCTTTACAGATACTTGCAGCTATCGCGAAGATAATATTAGGGCTGATGATTCGTGTTTGCATTGCGCTTTTGATTATAGGAATTGCCGACACTTTTTACCAGAAATGGAAATACATCAAGGATTTGAAGATGACGCGTCAGGAGGTAAAAGAAGAGCGCAAGCAGACAGAAGGTTCGCCTGAGGTCAAAAGGCGGCTCCGGCAGAAGCAGTTCGAGATGTCGCTGAAGCGTATGATGCAGGAAGTGCCCAAGGCCAACGTGGTTCTTGTCAACCCAACACACGTAGCTGTTGCGCTGCGTTACGAGGCCAAGACGATGGAAGCGCCTATTATGGTGGCAAAAGGAGCAGACCATCTGGCAGAAAAAATCAAAGAAATCGCACAGGCTTACGGGGTGCCTATCGTAAGAAAACCGGAATTGGCCAGGACAATATATTCAACAGTGGAGCTCGGCGGTCCCATACCGGAGACGCTGTACATAGCTGTAGCAGAGGTGCTGGCTTTGATATATCGGCTGCGGCATAAAAAATGAAAGGCAAAAAGCGATGCTTGATGCTCGAGAAACCGGGGCACGTCAAAATGGTGCCCGAACCCTTTTCACAGCAGTGGTAATTGCAGTTATTGCCGGGCTTCTATTTCCGCTGCCGGTTCATATTCTCGACGTGCTTCTAATCTTTAGCGTATCTTTAACGGCGGCAGTGTTGATAATCACTTTTTCAGCACGGGGAGCTTTGCAGGTTCAGGGTTTCCCTTTGTTAATTGTGCTGGCTACAATGCTGCGTATAGCCCTGAGCGTGGCTTGCAGCCGACTGATACTCTCGCGGGGCAATGCCGGGACCATCGTTAGTCTTTTCGGCAGTATTGTTGTCAGGAACAATTGTGTATTTGCAATTTTGGTCTTTGGCGCGCTGGCAATAGTTATCTTCAGAACTATTTGTAAAGCTGTTAAGGATATTAGCCGGGCTGCGACGGAGTTTACTGCGGATATTGTCCCTGTCAAGCAAATCAATATCGACAGGGACCTTAACGCCGGGCTTATCAACGAGAGCCAGGCCCTTAACCTACGGCGTAAAATCGCTCGTGAGGCCGGGTTCTTTGTTGCGATGGCCGGTGCTGCAAGATTTATACTTTGCGCTGCTGTTATCGAGCTTGTGATTGTCTTTGTTAATATGGCGGCTTCGATGGCTATGGGAATAGTTGGCGGAACAACTGCGGGGATATCAATAAAAACATATGCGACTTTAGCTGTGGGGGCAGGAATGATGACACAGATACCCGCCCTGGTTGCCGCCGCGGCCTCTGGATACCTCGTCCGAAAAAGCTCTGTGTCTGCCGGCGCCAATGATGAGCTCACAGAACAAGCAGCCCGTCAAAGTGCCGGGCCGGACATCGACCCGGCAAAGTGCCGGGCCGAGCCGGTTGAATATATTGATGCTGAATTAACTGAAATTACAAATCCCGCTGCAATCGCTAACATCGAGACCGAGAAAATAGTGTCCGAAGACCTCGAATGGGTCGATGAATCTCAATCTATCGGAAACGAAGACGAAAAAAATGATTTGAGCTTGTGGGTTTGGGAAGAAATTAAAGATAGTGATTATTACGAGGCAATCGCGGAGTTAATCGAAAGCAGGGGCGGTTCGCGAACCGCCCCTACCAAGACGATATTGATGGCCGCTGAGAGTGTCGAAGAACTTCCGGTAACGATACCTGTAAACGTCGCGGTGCATCTGGCACAGAGGAACCAAAAGTGTCTGCTGATAGACCTCGATTTGAAAAGGGGCGCCATATCAAAGGTTTTTGACATTGACAGTGGGGACGGCAGTAACAGAGTGCAAGGAGAAGCAATTGCAACCTGTATTAACAATCTCTGGGTATGGGCGGCGAGTAATTTTAACAAAGGGGGTGGGTACACCGGGGAAACAAACATAAAGGACGTGATTACCCGTCTCGAAAGCCGGTATGAACGCCTGATTGTTTATGCTCCGAATATAAAGCTATTGGCTGACAGGTACAGAATCGCCGACCGTGTCGGGGCAGCGATGCTTTTCGACTCAAAAAGTAAAATTGAGAGTTCCTCTATCAGTGACTTTCACAAACTCTTGGTTAGTTCCGGCTGTGAGATTCTTAAGCCGACGGAAGTTTTTGCCGGGGCTGTATAGGTGCCGCTGTTTTGCGAAGAAGTGCAAAATGAGGCCCCCCCGTGCCTTCTTGCAAAAGCAAGAACGGGGGCGTTTTTTTGTCTTTATATCAGACCGCTGCCGAATAAGCCGGCCATCTGGGTTTGCAGTGTAGCTAATGTGGCCTCGAGTTTGGCAAATTGCATTATTAATCTGGCTTCTCTTACATCCAGGCGCTTTTTTTCATCCTCTATTCTTTCCTTAACTTCATCGAGGGTATCGTCTGCATATTTCTGTGCGATCTGGAGAGAACCGGTTGTTGCCTTTAGTACTCTATCGATGACATCCTCTATTGCACCGGTAAAGCCCTGCTTTACCCGAATAATGATGGGGTTTTCATCAGTACCGTAAGTTCCGTCCTGGCTTAAGTCAACACTGAGCTGAAGGCTGTTCTCAGGATAGACAGGGTCACCATTGTCGTTGAAGGTGGTATTGCCGGTGATGATATTACTGCCCGCACTAAATGTTGCATCGCGGTATGTGGATTCTGTTGACAGTTTGATTTTGGCACTGGTGATAACTCCGCCGCTTATCTCTACTTTAACATCGTAGCTTCCCGCTGTTGTATACCTGCTGCTGGCGCCGTAAAACTCGACGATATCACTGGTGCTGCTGCCTGTTTTGTCCGCTCCGATTATGGCGAGGGCGCCCAAATAATCTTCGGCTATTGCCTCATCAAAGACATTTGTGTCCAGACTCAATAACCCATCACGGTCAATCTCAAGACCGATTAGGCCGGGTGTCAGAAAGGTATCGATATCTATTACAAATCCGCTGGTCCGGGAGATAAGCGGGCTGCGAATCTGTGAGCTTATGTCGGTAACGATATAATCTCCCTGTAACACACCGGCAACCTTTGAGACGTCATCGTAGGCGGTCTTTTCCTTAATAAAGTTGGCGGCGAGGTTGTAGGCACTAATCATAGAATTTAGTTTTTCCTTGACCGAACCGATATCTCTGGTCAGAGTTATCTCTTTACCATTCGCATCAGTCACATCGTGCAGGTGCAGCGTTACGCCGTAAATAACATCGTCCACCGTGTTAGAGCTTCTTCTGATGTAACCGTCGCTACCTGCCGTCGTTTCTGCGATACTTGCAGTTACATCTGTGCCAGATTCACCGCCGATTTTCATAGAAGAGTTAATCATAATCAGGTCAACATTGCCTAATGAACTTGCAAAGTCAATGGTTGGGTTGGTACCGATAGCGCCAGAGACAGTTATATCGCCTGTGTTGAAGGCCGACAGTACCTCTATGGCATCTTCAATGTCGGAGGCGCTTGCGTTGTAGGCAATAGCTGTGGTTGTTTCGCCTCGGTAAGTTAAGGTAAATGTACCGTAATCAGGTACTGCGCTGAGTGTTACGGTTTGCCTTTCGGAAGTTGCTGTGCTTGAAGGAAAACCGTCCACTTTGATCTTTGAATCCTGTGCAGCCTGGCTAAGTGTAAAATATGAAGTTTCCCCTAACGGGGCATAATTTGAGAGGTTTGCGACGCCATCGGTCCCAGCATTTGTCTGGCTTATAGCAAGGCCCGACAGTGATGTGGTTCCTCCATCGGCATCCCAGGTCAAGGTAATTGAAAGGCTGCTTGTGCCGTCCTCGCTATCGGTAAGAACTATTTTTCCATTTTCGAAGACCGCTTTTGCCCTTCCACCGAGGGCATCATTAATCTCTGAGATAAGATGGCCGATTGTGGTTTTTTCAGTAATGTTAATCACAGCCGGAGGTATTGCAACACCAAAGTGGTCCTCCGCATCGGTTATGTCAATGTGTTCAGTGTATTCATCTGCATCGTCAAGAGTCCCACTGAATTGGTCGAGGTCTATAATCTTTGTGCTCAGTGTGGCATTGTCGTTGTTATATGTAAATTCACTGTTCGATTTCATAACCTCTGTATCACCTAAGTTGATTTTAACCTGGTAATCGGTACCGGCTTCGTTGCCGTTTAGCACCAGGTGGTAGGCACCATTGTAATACAGCAGGGTTGCAGTAACACCCGGGTTGTTGGCATCATTATTGATGAGGCCGACCAAATCTTCGAGAGTAGTAGTCGCAGTGGTGGTTATGCTGGTTTCCTTGTAGTTATATGAGTAGACAAAAGTGCCTTCCCCAACATAATCTTCGGCATACTTTTCTCCTGCGGTGTGAACCCATCGCTCGGCGTTTGCCAACTGGTTGATTACGACTGTGTGATTGCCTTCGAAAGCGTTATAGGATGCATCAGCAGTCAGATAATCAGAGTCGCTGGAAGCGACTGAAAAAGCACGGAGCTCATCGGCGTCGGAAAGAGTACGAAGTGTGGTTCTTAAGGTGCTGAGCTTTGTTTCCAAGGTGTTCAAGGCGTCTTTTTTCTCCTCCCAAAGACTCTGGCGTTCTTCGTACCTATTGAGCGTATAGCGTTGGAGAGCTATTAATTGAGCGACGAGCTTGTTTGTATCAATGCCTGTAACAAGCCCTGGGAGACGTATAGGTGACATTTTTATCCGCCTTTTTGTCTAAACTTTAAGAAAGACCTGTAAATTCGGCCAAAGCGCATACTCTGCGCACATTTCATATCGTCCAAAAACAGCTTTACTTAACTATTTACCTTATTTGCACAGCATATTTACATTGGTCAGCAGGCGTTTTATTATACTTTCTTATAGTTTCTGCTTTATCGGGTAAAAGCCCAATAGCACGTTACCATAAACGAAACAGTTAAAGGATTTCCACGAGCTGGATATCAAAGGTAAGGTCTTTCCCTGCCAAAGGGTGGTTCGCATCCAGCGTTACGCTCGATTCGGAGACATCGGCCACCATAACCTTAATTATTCTACCATCCGGTTGATAGTCTTGTAACATCTGACCGACCTGCGGTTTCAAGTGGTTCGGAAACTGGTTCCGCTCTATTACCTGTGTCATTTCTTTACGGTGTGGGCCATACGCGCTGCCCGCCTCAACTTTGGTGGTTTTAGATTCGCCCGGACTCATCCCGACCAGAGCGTTTTCAAAGCCCGGGATTACGCGGCCCTCGCCTATCGTTAATTGCAGGGGCTCGCGGTTGATGGAGCTATCGAATACGGTGCCATTTTCCAATTTGCCGGTGTAGTGTACCTTAACGGTATCACCGTATTTTGCCTGTGCCACTGAAGAAATTTCTAATAAATAAGCATTTTCAAATTGAAAAACCTCTCCCCATTTGCTCAATGTCTCTCTCGGCCAGGTGGAAATATGTCTTTCGTATTCGTTGTTGTACAATGCTTCTTGAAGCAATACTCTTACGGGGATTACTATCATAGCGAACCTGGATTTCCCTTTTATCAAGTCTAATAAAAAAGAACCATCTTTTTCGCTCAAATGCTCTAACACATCGCCACAAATTATCATGTCGTAATCACCCAGGGTGGGCAAGATGTCTATTACGTTACCGATATAAATGTTATCATAGATTTCTCGCTGCAATTGTCTTATATACTTTTCGAAAATTTCTATTCCGTCTATTCTGGTTTTCGGATTAAAATATCTACCAAGGCGAACATCTGTATATTCTCTGGCAAGAAACCCAAATTTCCCAAACCCAATTCCTATATCCAAAACCGACATAGGGTTCTTTTCCATTATTCTATTACACACAGGGGTTAAAGCAGATGGTCTCGAGCAAGGCATACGTTTTTTCCTTCCCAATCTTAAAAGTCTTTCCGTAACAACTCTTCTTGTATTTGTTAACGAACAGTCTGCTGTATTTGCTCATCATATCTTTGCCTGCCAAATTCACACTTTTGCAATAGCTGCCGGATTCGAGTGTTTCCGGGGTCCATTTTGAGAGAGTCTCTCAGCTCTGAGCAGGCCTGTCCGAAAGCCATTTTGCCATAGATAGGCAAATTCTTTTTTACGTAAGTTTGGCCTATTGCAAGATAGGTCATGGCAGCAAGGCATTTGGCGTGCAATTGCCTCATCTCAGGGGCTATCTTGTCCCACGCAACATCGGGGAACAGCTCGTCATAGCTAAAGCTTTCGGTAAATCGCCTGAGAACCTCGAAATGCGCCCTTACCTTCTCGTCCGAGACTTTTCGGGAAACACTGTCAGGTGTCATTCTTCTAAGGTACAACGGCGCTTTAAGATGATGGGCTTTTAACCCGTGCTTGACAAATCGCCGTATCATATCATAGTCCATAGCGTTTCGGAACCCATCATCAAACAATCCTATCCTGTCAAAGACACTTTTTCTGATACAGGTTCTAAACGGAACTATTGGAAAGCCGCAGCGGAAGAGGTCCCTGATGAGCAATTTCCGGTCTGTGTACTCCGGTCGCTCAATCACGCGAATAGGTTTGCAATCTTCCTCAATCAAGCGGTCATCACAATAAATAAGGTCGGTATCAGGGCATCTTTCAAACTCCTGTAAATGCCTCGCGATGTAATCCGGAGTTATCATATCATCGGCATCAAGAGGAACTATAAAATCACCCCCGGCCTTCTTCATGCCCAGATTCCGAGCGGAGTAAGGCCCGCCGTTTTCCTTGTAAAAGTATTTGATTCTCTCATCTTTGAAGCCGAGTATTATATCTTTAGTATTGTCTGTGGAGCCGTCGTCAACGACAATAAGCTCGAAATTTCTATAGCCTTGAGTCAGTACGCTTCCGATGGCCTCTGCAACGTAATCAGGCATGTTATACACAGGCATTATGATAGAAACCAAAGGCCCTGTCTGCCCGGAGAAACTGGTTGGGCAGCTATGTCCCTGCTCACCTTGCGGAGCAGGAACATTCTGCCGGCAAACAGCACGTTTTTCTTGCCGAGTGTCCCGTCTGTTCTCTAAATCGATAATGCAAAGATTATAAAACTTGCCATTTTCCAAACACCAGCTTTGAACATCTGTCTTCAGGCGCTTTTCAGAATTCACATTTTGCACTGTTTCTGCAAAATCCGGTCCCTCAAAATAATCAGAGATGAACCTTCTTGCGGCAGGGTTGTTATGGTTTTCTATTTCCCTGTTTAAATAGGTGAGGCCCTGCTCCTTCCTGTCAATCGCAAGATAAGCCATGGCCCTTAAGAGGTCATAATTTTTGAACCTCTTTACAATATTAGGTTCCATTATTTCCATTCCATTAAGCGTGGTGACACAGGTTACATACAAGTGAGTATTAAACAACTCAACAGCCCAAGCAGACAAGCCATTTAGGACTTTGTTATCAAGAGGCTCACTTTCCCATTTGGCAAAAAGATGACCAAATTTCCCGATGAAATCTGAACATATACAGTTTTTCAATTCGGTCTTTATATCCGTATGCGGCGAATCCTTAAGCTTTTGTCTTACCTCTCTCAGCTTGTCTTTACAGTATCGCTGGTATAATTTCCTTCTACTGCGTGGGTCAAAAGTTGGTAAGGTCTGAGTTTGCGAACTGCCATGCTTCCTGAGCAAAGTCAGGTATTCGGGGAGGTTCTTAAATCTTACGTCAGCGCAATGTTTTGAATATTCAGCCGCTTTGGCAAGCCAAAACGTATCCGAGCTAAACGGGTTTTCATCGTATAGCCCGATTGCATCGAAAAGCTCTTTGCGAATAATGGCCGACCCGTGACTCATCCCGTGTCGAAAAGATGAGAATTTAGCAGCGACTTCGTTGTGTTCGAGCGGCAAGTTATGACTGTCGGTATATTCCAATCCCCTAAATTCATCAAGAAAACTCCGGTAAGAGGAGCCAACAATACCCAACTGCTTATCTCTTGTTATCTCATCGTAAAGCATCTCCAGCTTAGCAGGACACATAATGTCATCTGCGTCCTGGATAACGATGAAATCAGAGTTTGCCCGCTCGATGGCAAAGTTTCTTCTAACGTAAGGCCCTTTATTATCCTGGAAATAATAGGCTTTTATCCTTTCATCCATCCGGGAGTACTTCTCG
>Ga0114919_10000998_pt1 | contig 22745 bp, 23 predicted proteins | sample BlataG_FD_88682 | JGI IMG/M metagenome (GOLD analysis project Ga0114919, IMG submission 88682) | Deep subsurface microbial communities from Black Sea to uncover new lineages of life (NeLLi) - Black_00105 metaG | ecosystem: Environmental > Aquatic > Marine > Oceanic > Sediment | place: Atlantic... | reverse complement strand
CACACCAAAAAAACCCCTCCATCTTTTTAAAAACACCCCCCGCCCCCCCCCCCCCCCCCCCCCCCCCCTTTCAACCCTCCACCAGCTTCGTCCTAAATCCAACTGCACTAGTCTTCACAGATAACAACTCCACATCAAAATCTACGGTAGCATTAGGTGGTATCTCTCCATAACCCTTCTTCCCATATGCCAGCTGAGGTGGTACTTTCAACAACCGCCGTCCTCCCACTTTCATACCTCTTACGCCAATATCCAGGCCTGCCAATGTTTCCTCAGCTCCTGGCTTGGCACCTACATCAAATCCTAGTGGGGACCCTCCAGTGACTCCCAACCCCTGTCTACTGGTGACAAACGTAATACCCCTCCATTTCGCTTCATAATGAACTACCACTCTGATGCCCTGTCTCGCCTCGGTGCCTTTGCCCTCAATGACATCGTAATATTTGAGACCTGTGCCTTCCAACTCTTTGTAGTCAGATTCTGGGATTGCTCGTCTTTTTTTGAGGTCTTTTTTGAAGGGGTTGTTTGACGGTGCAGCTAGTGCTGGGATTGGTTGGGAGGCTGCTAGGAGGATGGCTAAGGATTGACCGAGGACTGCTCGACGATCGGCGTTGTCTGTAGGGGGAAGACCGGGGAGAGCGAGAGATCATTGGTTTGCTTTGATTAGGACAGGTGCTTTAGAGGAAGATAACAGATTAGGCGTCAACGTACCTTGATGGTTCTGATTACCACCGCAAGCGACTCTAATGGTTCTTCTTGCGGTTGCAATATTATATTTTCGAGTTGAAGAGGATGTGGAAATCGTTCCCCAGTTCAAAATTCTCCCAATCATCATTGTGATTCTTTACCTAGATCATGGGTAGACACTCAAATGGTTCGTTGCCATAGATGGGTATGTGTCACAATTCACCATGCTTATGTGGTGTCGTTGCAGGAACTGGTCGTTGATCCTCCATCATCTACTCTCCACGAGGGACTGGCAGTCTATCTCAACCAAGCAAATTAGTTGGAATGGAGTTTATGACACTTGTTTGCTGAATACAAAAGCACACACAGGTATAGACTTGATTATGTAAAGGACTTGGCTTCCCTAATCCAGCCAACTAGAGGGTTTGGTACTCAACTTCTTACTCCCCATCTCTTTTTCCGGCAGGGACGTGCACCAACTGCAAATTCGCTCTAGAAGACATTGGGAACCTCACCTAATGCACAAAAGCATCAAAGTTTACAATTGCTCTGAAGAACCAATCATAAAACTAGCTATTGTCATTGTCTCACCGCTAATTCTGAACGGTGCACAGTCCTAAACCTCTAATCAAAAGTAGAAGTACAGAGTCCAGATTATAATCAAAATGTTCAAAGCAGTTCAAGTTCATTCATTCAGCATGGAAGACCCAGTTTCTGGTCTCAAAATCGTGGATGTGCCCAAACCAACACTCCCTAGCGATGACCCAGAAGCAGTGCTTGTCAAAATCTCTCTGCGCCCCGTCAATCCTGCAGACATTTTCAGTATCATGGGTGTTTATCCTGGCTTTACTCCTTTAACACTACCAGCAGTCCCTGGCCTAGAGGGCTATGGCATCGTTGAGGATCCAGGCCAGTCCAGCTTCAAAGCTGGCCAACGTGTCACTGGGGGCCCCTTTCCCGTTGGAGCCGGTAATGGCACCTGGCAACAGTATGCAATCTACCCCGCTTCCTCCCTCGTCCCAGTACCTGACGAGGTCTCAGATGAATCCGCCTGCCAATTCTTTGTCAATCCAGTGACAGCTTACGGAATGCTCAAAGAGCTTGCCATCCCCAAGGGAGAGTACCTCTTACAAACAGCAGCCGGATCAACATTGGGCAGACAAGTAATCGCTCTTTGTCACCACTATGGCATAAAGACAATCAACATTGTCCGTCGACCAGAACAAGCTCTAGAGCTCAAAGATACCCTCTTGAAGGAAGGCGATGCTGTCATTGTTAGCACTGAGGAAGATGTGACAAAGAGAACAATGGAAATCACTGATGGAGCAGGTGCATATGGCTGCATTGAGTGTGTGGGCGGAGATTTATTCGCCTCAGCTGCTGCTGGTGTCAGAGCCAATGGTACCATCCTTTTGTATGGGGCCATGTCTGGTCTCACTATAACAGTCGGTATTCCTGATGTTCTATTCAGGGGGGTAGTGGTGAAGGGGTTTTGGATTGGCCCCTGGTTGGACGGTAAAGCAGCGAATGACAAAAAAGAGGTGCTGACTACTGTCATGGATCTGATGGCGAAGGAGGTGATTGTTCCCTACTCGGGGAAGAAGTACAAGTTGGAGGACGTTTTGGAAGCCATTGGGGAAGCGACATCTACTGCTCGTGGAGGTAAGGTGATGCTTGAAGGGTAAGAATAACGGGAAGAAGAAGAATGAATGAATGAATAAATGAATGGGAGGTGTTATTGTTATTGTTGTTGTTTAAAGTGCGGTTCATTGTTTCTGTTGTTGTAAATTTGTTCTATTTTTTTGCACCAAACAACACTTCATCAATGACTTGGCCTTTTCTAGAGTAACTCTTCCCTGCCTCTCCCGCTCTAGGACATGGTCTGTAAGCTTTGATTGGCCACCACCTAAACCCAGGGATTGATCCCATGCCACCTATTACACGTCCTTCCTCATCACATCCCCTAGGTATTTTAGATTTGTCAATGCCACAGAATTGGCAAACGTTTGTTGATGAGGGAGATGGGGTTGTCATTGGCTGTCGGGGAGAAAAGGGATGAAAATGGAGGAGTTGGGGTCAATTCATTGGTTAGGTTTGTTGAATTCGATGGTATAGATGGATGTGGATGTACATATACCTGCTGCTCTTCAGAACTGGCTTTAATATGTTGTCTTTTTGAAATGTCCGATAATCTTGAGTTTGCTGATTTTATTATAAATTGTGTAGCTCCTGGCTGTGTTTTCAGGCAGTTTTGTTGTACTGGTCTCATTGTTGCAAAAGTGATGGTTTTTGACTCGATTATCTCACTTTAAATGCCCTGGTAAAGGGCCTGGGTGAGAGGTTAAGATTGAATGAAATCTCCAAAATCGGTCGGGAGATGGGTTTTCTATGGCGATTAAATGAGGGATGCGCAACCGAATGTGCCACGTTTTTGTAACATCGAAAACTAGCAACATTTAAGATTTGTAAATAAGATGAAGAACCGATTTCTATTGGATAGAAACCTCAGAGAAATTCATATGATTTCCATTAATTAATAAAAAACCTTAGGCCGTTCCTTTAGATAGCGTTAGAAACAGACGAAGACATGGAAATGTCCTCTGACATCTCGATGAAACAGCTAAAAGAGCCCCTCATGAAGGAGACCACTCAACGAGCACCGACTACTGAGCTCGAGCTCCCGCCCAGGCACCATCACCGGTTTAGCCGAGCTGCTGCATTGGTTGGGTAAGTCTAGATGCGTTATAGATATGCAGCTTAAAATCTATGAAATTATTATCAATACTATATACATTCTAACAATCCTTCCTCTCCCTCTCTCTTTCCGTCCTTTTCAAACCAGGTGTGGATCAGTGTCATTCACACTCTGCTGTTTCTGGCTATGTGACAAAACAGGTGCCAGATCAACACAAACCCACCAAGACTTCTACACCCAAGTCCCCTCTATGATTTACTTATGGCCCCTCATCGCATTTGCCACTGCTCTCCTCCTCAACTCCATATCTTGGATGTTTGAACGACGCCCTGCAAGGCAGCAACTCTGCTTCCTCGCCACCTATATATCCGGCGTCGCCTTTGTCTTTGAATTCCTAGCATGGCAAAATATGGCCCCAATATACATCAATCCAGCTGGTAGACCCATATCCATTATGAGATACGTCATGTGGGGCCATGCTACGCCTGCTATGCTCTTTGCTCTCTCCATGATTTCTGACTTTGACAGTGACAGGCTGACAAGGACTATTCTGATAGACATTGCCATGATTGCAACTGCCATCCCCGGCGATCTTATCTTCTCATGGCACAGATGGATATTCAACCTTATCAGTTGCATTGTTTTCCCATCAATCTTTCTAGATATTTGGCAAATGTACACCTCAGCAATAGCAGAGACCAGAGACCCAGCTGGAGTGACTGCACTGAGAGCTCTGAGACTGGTGACATGCGTGTTTTGGTCGACGTTCCCCCTCATCTGGTTTTTAGTGCAGATTGACGCTATTGATCTAGTTACCGAAGAGATACTATGGTCATGTGCGGATATAGGAGGCAAGGTGTTCTTTTCTTCTACATTGTTGCATTCAAACTTTATGACAATTGAGAATAGAAGAAGCTTGGCAATGCGGATAGTTGAAGAAGCTAATAAACTTAGAGTTATTAGTGAACTGAGAGCTTTAGTAGCTCAAAAAGAGCAATTTATAGCATTGATGAGTCATGAGTTGAGGACCCCGCTCAATGGTATTATAGGTCTTAGTAATTCGTTATTAGACGATTATGAAGAAAGCTTGGCAGAGCAGCAGCAGCAGCAGCAATCATCAGGAAAAGGCAATAATAACAATAGTAAAGATGAGAATGGATACCAGCTGATTAGTCAAAGAGAAACAGCAAGAACCCTAGTGACTATACGAAATAGTGGAGCTAGATTACTCAACTTGATTAACGATATATTAGATGCAGCAGCATTGAAGAAGGGGCGTCTTGCCATCGCTAAACGGAAAGTCAACATAAAAAACGTCGCTGATGATGTCATAGAGCTGACCAGACCACTGGTCAGACCAGGAGTACGCCTCGAAAACAAGATTCCAGCTGGTATCCCCTTCATCTCTGGAGACGTCTCCCGTATCGTTCAAATCATGTACAATTTAATTGGCAATTCCTGCAAGTTTACAGAAAAGGGTAATATTTGGGTGGACGCCACTGTCAGTAAGGACAACTCTGATACCATCATCAGTGTGAGTGACACAGGTATAGGTATCCCCAACGACAAGCTCTCAGACATCTTTGCTCCATTTGAACAGGTAGATATGAGTCATACAAGAAAGTACGGAGGAACTGGGTTGGGGCTTAATCTAGCAAAGCAACTGGTTGAAGCACATGGGGGGAAGATTGAAGCCAAATCTCAACGAGGGAAAGGATCTACATTTATATTCACATTAAAAAAGTGGACAGGAGAACCTGCCAAGATATCATCCAAATCTCCTGCTGGTGATGGTGATGGTCAGCCTAGGAAAAGTATTCATAATAGAAAGGTGGCTTATAGGAGAAGCTTTGTTGAGAAGAACCGTGAAGGAGAAGAAGAGAGTGATGATGATGGTGGTGATGAAGAAAGAAGACAAGCAGAAAGAGGGACTATTGCTGCTGCTACTCTAAATACAAACAACACCGATAATGATAATAAGGATGAAGCATCCCTAGTACCAAGGGAATCTTCAGATGGGTTTGACGAAGAAGGACCTAGCTGGCTACGTAGGAAGAAGGACAGCTGGCCTGATCTCCTCCAAAGACTGAGTCACGATGCAGATCCAACACACATGATGCAGAGGTTGTCTAGAGATGCTCAGGTGAGATCTAGTTATGACGCTGATAGGACATTGTACCATAAAGCACCCCAACAAGTGTCACCTCAAGTAGCTGCAAGTTCATTTATAAATGCGACTGATGCTACCATTGCAGGTACTACAAATATCACTGGTACTGATATCAATGGTACAGTTGCAGCTGCTACCTCTCCTCACACCTCCTCCCCCTCTCCCAATAACAAAAATACTTATACTAATAATAGCAGTAATATTAATAGTATTATAAGAGACTGGACAATAGTAGATGCTCACATAGCCTCAGCCAACTCCACCGGCAGCATTCGAATCCTCTCAGTAGATGACGACCCAGTCAACCAAATGGTCATCGAAAAGATGCTATCCAAGGCTGGTTTCAAAGTCATCAAAGCAGGTGATGGCCAACGCGCCCTCGACATCATCGACTCCCTGGTACACCAAGGCACTCCCCCGGATATGGTCCTCTTGGATGTGATGATGCCGGGTCTGAGTGGATATGATGTAGTGAAGGCAGTGAGGGCCAAGCATGCAGGGTTGTTGCTGCCAGTGATACTGGTGAGTGCTAATGGGAGAGAGGAGCAGGTGGTGGAGGGGCTAAATTCTGGGAGTAATGATTATATGACAAAGCCTTTTGGACAGCGGGAGTTGATTGCTAGAATTGAAGCTCAGTTGAGGATGAAGCAGTTTGCTGATGGTAATGTAGGAGGAGCAGCAACTGGGGTGGTTCATTAAATTAAAGTTTGAGGTTTTGATTTGTACTCCGCTCTGTAAATTATTGTTATTATGAAATCTCTTTTACATACACTTATGGGCCGATAAATGGCCCTGTAGAAAGCACACGTGCAATGATTCATGATTCATGATGCTGATCTTTTATTTATTTATATCCCCCTCTCTCTCCCTCCCTTTCCTCATGTATATGTGTTCGTCCTTAACGTCCACGCATCTCCTTGACAGCCTTCAACACCTCCTCTTTGTTGGCCGCAGCAGGCTCAAACACATACTTGATCAAACTCTCCCTGATCCCCAACATCTCAGGGAACTCTCCCTCCAACCTGGTAGTATCCAACAGATTGTTAGAACGGGGGGCCACAATCACCTTGGCCTGCTCCTCCACAGTGAAGTTTGACCAGGTGAATTCTGGGTCAACATACTCCTTGTATAACTGGAGGATTTCATTGTGGGAAATGGCACCTGGGTTGGTGTAGTTCATGATGCCAGTGAGGTTTCTCTTGGCCATTTCAATGGCCATAGGAAGGAGTTCTGGGAGGACAGTCATGGAGTTGGGGATGTCAATGACCTTGTCGTATTTGATAATCTTGGTGATGAAGTTGCGTGGATAGACGAGATCATCGACGATTGGCATGCGGACGCGGAGGACGAGGACGTTGGGGTAATTGCGGAGCATGCCCTCGACCAAGGCCTTGGTCTTGGAGTAGTAAGAGCCCGTGAAGTTGGGCTCGTCGTCTTCTTTGAAGCCGATGCCACTGCCTTGGGGGAATTTATCGTCGTAGTGGAAGATGCAGCCGGTGGCAAAGATGGTGAGGTGGATGTTGTTCTGAAAGCAGACGTCAGCCAAGTTGAGGGTGCCGATGACGTTGGCACGGATGGTCTCGATCTGTTTTAATAAGAGTGTGGGGGAGGAAGGGTTGGTTGGTGAGCAGGAGAAATCTTTGTGTGGCTGTGAGTCTCAACCGACGTCGGTTGAGGGGATTTTCAAATCATAGAGAAAGCCGGGTAAAACACATCATGAATGCATAGAAGCGTTATTCTTACCTTGTGATCTTCACACCAATCAACATTGGGGCGTCCAGTAACACCAGCAGAGTTCAGAATGTGGGTTGGCTTGACCTGCAAATGAAAAATGTTGGGGACGGGATGTGTCAATCATAATTGGTCGAAAAATAGTATGGATGCCATGATGACTAAAACATTAGACCATTAAGACCATAAATTATTTACTAGCGAGTGAAACGAGACTTACTCTCTCAATATCAGCGAGAATTGCATCGCGACTTTCAAGGCGGGCAGTGCCATATTCCCAAGTAGCACCTTGCTGCTTGAGGATCTCTCCAACGAGACCTCCAATCCAACCAGTCTTGCCATAGACAAGGAAGACCTGCAATAAGGGGGGAAATCGGTGAGAAATATGAAGGTAAAACAGGAAAGGGATTATTGCGATTTAGATCTGGCAGCCGTGTAAGGATCTGCGGCATTGAGCACGTATGATCAAGCCACAGCGTGCATATATATACTTACAGGGCTCTGTGCGTTGCCGTTCACGGTTACCATTCTTGTATAGGGCTGACTCAAGAAGATTATCTGGCAAAGTAGATGCTAAGCGAGTTGGTCTCTTAAACGTTAACAGACGTTAAGATGAGCAAAATTGTAGATGTAAGATTGTGAATATTTGTTTTGAAAAGTTGAATTTGACTCCAACTAAATACCGTTGAGGATGTCCTACTCAAGAGAGCTGACTGGCCATCATGTTGAGGCAAAACGGAGAGAGGAGAGTTGAAAACAAGAGGAGGAGTGTTTCAATGGCAGAAGAAAACAATATTGAAAAATTTTCTGCTCACAAAAAAATAAACGAACTGCTGAAAAAGAGACTAATATCCATACGAGCACCTGTACTGATACGCTTTTGTTTCTTGGATTATAGAAATCTTTAAAATGGTAGCCTCAGTGTCTACAAAGGGGGTGTTAAAGCCAAGCCAGAATAGAGTCAGAACCAGCGTTGCCCTAGAAGGCAATGCCATGTGGGAGAAGATAGGCGTGGTCAATGAAATGGCCGGCACCAACGCCCATGTCGAATCCCTCATAAACGCCCCTCAACGCGGAGCAGGTCGCCAAGCAAAGGCTGCAGGTCGCAAGGCAGCGGCAGAAGCAATGCGAGTTACAGGTGGATTCAACACTTCCATCACTGACTATGAATCCCTCCTTTCTCTCGCCAAGTCTCAAGGAGCAGTCGGTGGTGATTCTGCCAGGGGTGCATGTAAGATTTGTCGCCAACTGGGCCATCTCACAAAGCAGTGTAGAAACCATCTTTCTAAATACTACCAGGGAGATGCAGCTCATAATAAGAACGATCATAATGCTGCAGGACCATCTACCCTTGCTGGTACTACTGATGCTTTAAAGCGCAACATTAATGGCGATAATAACAACAATAATGACGATGAGTTGTCTACTGGGTTATCATCCGACAGTAAGTCAGATAGCAGCAGCAGCAGCAGCAGCAGTAGTAGCTCATCAGATTCAGATAGAGAAAAAAGAAAGAGAAGGAAACGTAGGAAAGAGAAGAAGAGAAGAAGAGAGAAATATAGTAGGAAGAGCCATAAAAGTAGTAAGAGAAGGAGAAGACAGAAGAGTAGTGATAGCGATAGATAATAATAACCGCCAACACATTCTATTAAAGACTTTTAACCAACTTATAATATGGCATTACACATATATATTACATGATTACTTAGTAAGCACCCCATCACCACCATGACCGTCATCAGTTAAATTTATACTCTACAATATGATAATACTCCTCTCCAGGACCAACTACCACATTAGGGAAGTTGTCTTGATTCACAGCATTAGGAAACCCCTGTGTCTCCAAACACATCCCCCCATGTTTAGTATACACTGCCCCTCCCTTGCCTGTCAATGTCCCATCCAAGAAATTACCAGTATAAAATTGGACCCCAGGTGCATTGGTCCACACCTCCATTGTTGTACCGCTCCCAGGGTGGACGACCACTGCTGCGAGTTTGGTGGTATTTTCAAAGGCCATACCAGTAGGCAGTACCTTCTCTCTAGCTTCAGGTCCCAGGTTGTGCAGTACATAATTATGATCGTACCCTCCAGTAGTAGCAACATTAGGTATGTTGTCTATGTTGTCTCCTATTCTATGTTGAGTTGAAAAGTCAAAGGCAGTACCATCAACGGGGAGAATGTCGCCAGTAGGAATCAAGGTACTGTCGATTGGAGTGTAGTGAGAGGCAGTAGGAAGGGTGAGGAGATGATCTAGAATGGATTCCTTGGAATTATGGCCTGCTAGGTTGAAGTACGAGTGTTGAGCTAGACTGAGAGGGGTTTTCATAAACATGCCTTCCTTTCCTTGTTCTTCTACCACAGTTCCTTTGATGTCCAATTTCAAGTGACACTTTTCTAAATCTATTGTGTAGGTAGCAGTGACGGTCACAGTAGCAGGAAAACCTTCTTCACCATCTTTACTGGTGTATTGCAGTGTACAAGATGTGTCTTGTTTGTCCAGGAAGAGCCAACCCTTCTTGTCAAAGCCAATGGTTCCGCCATGCAAAGTGTTGGGTCCATTGTTTGCGACGAGTTTGTAGGTCTGGTTATTGAGGGTAAATGTGGCGTTGGCTATTCTGTTGGCAACTCTGCCTACTATGGCCCCCATGTAAGGGGAGGTACCGTCTTTATAGGGGAGTGTGGAGTCAAAGCCAAGGACAACGTCAGTGGCGGTGGGGAGGATGACACGCTGGATTGTTGCACCGGTGGATAGGATGTGCACTTCGAATCCATTCCGGTTTTTGAGTATGCATGTAGTGTCAGACATTGGCTTGGAACTTTGGAAAGCCGATAATATGATAGTGAAGACGATTATTGAAGATGTGATAATAATAATTGGCTTTCTCTTTCTATAAGCTGATTGACGTCCTTGTTGCTTCCTTGACGAATTCATATTCGTCCAATAGTGCCTGACATTTCAAGGGTTGCAGCATTAAATCCTAAAATGGGCAAAGTGACAGACCACACCAACTCTCCCCGTCTCTACTTGAAAAACGTCGCAACAGCATCCACGGCCATCTTCTTCGACCACTGCTTCAACTCCCACGACTTCCCATGCTCCTCACTCACCCTCCACTGCTCCAATTCCTCCACCCCGGCCCCCTTCTCCCTTGCCTGTCTCGCCGGCACCACATGCGCCCACCAAAACTCACTCAGCACATCATATGCAGCAGCCCAGTACTGCCTATCTCTTGGAATGTAATAACTAGCAGATCCATGTTCTGGAGTCCATATATACATATTGCACCATTCTCTATCAAATATATCCATTAGACCTTGAACTTGGGGCATATAGTACCATATTGCATGTGGTGGTGGTACTGCAAGCTCAGGGTGACCCTTATTGAATGGACACTTAATCTCCAACACTCCAGGACCATTCATAAGATTATTATTACTACTGCTAGTACTTTGTACTGTATGTACTTCTAGAGCAGCTATGAGACCATCAGGAGATGCCCCCAACCAACTATGTGCCGGATCATCATGCTTCACTTTAAACATACACGGTTCTATAACCTGTCCAGTCAAACGTTGATACTCCTGCAATGCCTTTGGTTCAGCATGAGTCCCCCATTGAGTGGCCACATTACCAGCAAACGGCTGCCTCAACCCCACCTTTTCTTCCCACAATATGTTTCTATCTCCATTGAACAGTCCGATAGCTTTACTAAATGCAGAAGCAGTCAGTCGTTTCTGTCGCAGGTGATGCCACAGTTGCGACCGTTGCTCTTCTCCAGATGATGCGGACAGTTGAGAGACTCGGGGAGTGCTACAGAGAGCAGCTGCATACTCTTTGAATTGTCTACGGAATTCAATAGTTTCTTCTTTAACTTTTCTTTTACCCCCTCCTAGTACACCTCCTTCTGATCCTGGTGTAATGATGGCGCTGTCGTCAGAAGGAGTACCTAAGTCTGTAAAGGAAGAAGAGGAAGAAATAGTTGGTCTAGGAACCAGGCTGATTCCAGGTCTACCATCATCGCCGTCTTTCCCTCTTGTTGTTATTTTTGTTGTTGCTGTTGTTGTTATGGGAATATTCAAAGCTCCTTCCTCCCTCTTCCTATCTTCTAATACTTCTGATGGTGGTGATAATTCCTCTGAATGAGCTAACTCAGCTGCTACATCCAATCGTACCCGAGCTTCTTTCATTGACACCTGAGCAGCATGCACTGCCTCTCTTGTTTGTTTCACCACCACTGCCCTCGCACTAAGATACAATGTCGAATATTTCTCCAGCTGTTGAGCTGCTAGCTTGCAATCATGTTCAGCAGATATATCTACGTCTGTGTGTAGTGCCAGGCCCTGAAGTGCCTTGCTAGTCCATGCAGCGAATGTCTCCCCGCTTCTCCCTACCGAGTTTTCGTATCCCATTCTTTCTTCATAAGTCAGAACCTTTTCTATTTGACTGACAGTTGGTGGTTGCAGTAACTTTTTATTATTATTGTTGTTGTTGTTTCTGAGTCTATTTTGCATTTCTGGGGGTAGATGGCCCACGGGAGTACGTGGGACTTGCCATTTTGTAGCTATTTCATGATAATGGTCGACATGTTGCTGTTGTTGACCTGATGATGGTGATGGTCGGTGTGGATGAGTGGCACAAGGCCTGATGATATGGGTGTGACCATCTCTAGAAGATGTTTGATAATGGTGAATGCTGAGGGTGGCAAGGGGATGAGGGGGCAGGGAGGGTGTGCGAAGGAATGATGACGGTGTGTTCTGAAGGTGGAAGTGTGGGTCGATGATGATTAATTGGAGAGAGTTGTAACGAGTAGTTTGAATTCAAGACTTCACAACTCTATACACGTACCATTATAGTTTCTTGAAGGGCGCTGATACAATATTTAGAAATACTTAGACGGTGCATAATTCAAAAATCGACTGTTGAAATATACAAGCTGTAGCGCTTGCATGGAGTCATGTGGCGCTTAATAGTGGGATCGAGAATGTATCGAGTATCCGTCAATTATATGTTAAGGGTTCACAATGCTCCCAGGGGGCTTGTGATGTGGGCATTTTATGTTTCTCTCTCTTCTGACGGGCGTTGAGCATTGATAACTTGAAACGGTTTTAAGACACCTTTCATCAAGTAAAGACCCTTATTTTACAATTTAAAAGCCATCCACTGCACATCAAGCACGCTGAAGCTGAAATATCGCAATTATTCCTTGCAATATTCAAGCAATTGACTGATCAAATCGAATCAATGGGAAAACTGGCAGAACTCCTCAAACATCCTGATGAGTTGATACCTATGGTATGTAAATGCTTTTTTCCAACATCTACCAAGCCTTCCATAACCCACTTTCCACAATCTTTCCCGCCAATCACCCCAACTCCTCCTCCCCGCTCTTCACACTCACCTCCCTCTCCCCTCTTCAAACACAAACAGGCATCAATGTACATGGCAGCCCGCCAAGCTAAAGTCCTCCCCAAAGACCCCAACCTCGCCTTCTGCTACGACATGCTCAACCGCGTCTCCCGTTCTTTCGCTGTCGTCATCCAACAGCTCCCTCAAGGTCTCAGGGACGCCATCTGTGTCTTCTACCTCGTCCTCAGGGCTCTAGACACGGTTGAAGACGACATGGCCCTCGACAATAAAATCAAGATCCCTCTATTAAGGATATTCCATGAAAAATGCTATGACACCAAGTGGAGCATGTCTTGCGGTGCAGGCCACTATGTAGAACTATTGCAGCAGTACCCCAGGGTTGTGGGAGTCTTCCTTGGATTGGAAGTTGAGTATCAAAAGGTAATTGCGGATATATGCAAGAAGATGGGGAACGGTATGGCTGATTACATCCCTATCGAAGTTAAGACAGTAGAGCAGTACAATTTGTATTGCCATTATGTTGCTGGTCTGGTGGGAATCGGGTTGAGCCAGCTGTTTGCTTCCAGTGGACTGGAAGGCAAAGCCTTTTTGAAAATGAAGGGGAGAGAGAGCTTGGCGAATGAAATGGGATTGTTTTTACAAAAGACCAACATTATTAGAGACTATCTTGAAGATATCAATGAAGAGCCTGCTCCAAGAATGTTTTGGCCAAAAGAGATATGGGGAAAGCACGCTAAGAAGCTTGCCGACTTGAAAGAGCCTAAACATGCCAAGGCTGCCGTGTCTGCTTTGAATGAGATGATCTTGGATGCAATGACCCATGCAGAAAACTGCTTGGAATATATGTCTCGTTTGCGCGATCCTGCTATTTTCAATTTCTGTGCCATTCCTCAGATCATGGCAATTGGCACCCTGGAGCTGTGTTACAACAACCATGATGTGTTTACTGGGGTGGTAAAGATGAGGAGAGGGGAGGTCGCTAAGCTTATCTATTGGATTCGTGATTTTGGTGATGTATGTGTCTTGTTCAAGAAGTATGCTGCAATTATGGCAGCTAAAGCTCAAGTACAGGCTGCTGATGATCCCAATTTAGAGTCCATGTTGGACTCTTGTACCTCTTTGGAGGCCAAGTGCGACAAATGGCTGAAAAAGATGGCCAAAGAGCATACAGCTGCTGCGGAGGAAGCTCTCAATGTCTCAGTGGGAGGGAGAGTGACCATGTTGCTGGGGGCTTTGATGTATGCAGCGTATGCTTGGCAGATTGAGGGAGTCAGGAGTTACATGGGTCTACCTGAGAGGCAGAGTTCTACCAATATGGATAAGATTAATAGATCAATGGCCGTGGTATTACTGTTATATGCTGTGGTTGTTGCGTTGACTGGTCGTAGACTTGCTTGATATATATTTGATTGATTGAGAGGTGTGTAAGCGATTGATTGAAATATTTCAATGACAACACTACCTACACACGTCTATGTTGACGATATACAATGATATCATATGAGTCATCATATACTACACACCATGCTCAAGCAAGACCAGCAATATTTGGGGCTACAAGGAATGTACCCCACATTCTTGGGCATATTTGCACACCCGGAGGTGGGTGGCACACGAACTTCATAGACCTGAATATCCATATAAAAATACTGCAGTTATACACGTCATTAATGGCACCACATATCAAATAGGTCCCTGCCATATACAAATCCATAATATCAAGAATAAACACCACCACCACCACCACCACCACCGACAACGACAACGGCAACCAATGTTGTTCTGAATCCATCTATTTCCACCCAAAACGTCTTCCTTTTTTGTGATGACTGTTTTTTGACAATGTTTTTGTGTTTGATGTAGTGGAGGCAGACCCCTCAATTAAATACAAATAACTAATAATCCTAGTTTCACTTTATTTAATCCAACTTTACAGGTAAGCTTAAGCGTCATTCTCCCATTTCTCTCAATACCTACTCCCTACAAACACCTTTTACAAACTTCTTATATTTTTTGCTCCAGATCCATGCAACCCAGAGTGAGTGGCTTTAATACTTTATATCGCTTTATAGCTCCATTAAATCCTATAGGGTCACGCCTTGGAGAAGAAGCTGCCATCTGCAATTGCCAAGATCCAGGTGCCACATGGGATAGAAATGTGACCTGGTGTTCCCCCCCACCCCCCCTCCCCCCCTCCCTTCTCCTTCCCTCTCCCCCCCCTAACACCCACCTCCAACCTAAACTGTATATGGATAGACAAATATGCAATTTGGAAACATTGAAATGATGATGGGTTGTTTGCTAGCATCTCTCTCCCCCTCCACCAAAGCTCTAAAGATCTTCAGCTCCATCGTCGGCGACGACTTCTGGCTCTGGATATGATGATGGGCAAAATGATTACTGAAGCAGCATGCATTGGCTTTAATTCCGTTTCCATGTTATACTAATCATTGTACAGTAGACATATATAGGGGCATCGATAATAGAATCGGCCGTTTTGAAAGAATAAAAGACTGGAGGAGTTGATTTGCATCTTGCAATTAGAAACAGATAGACTACACTATATATCCTAAGCGTTCTTGATATGCGTCTAGTATCACTATTCCAAAGCGCACGAACATTTGGTGCTCTGCCTTGCAGGCATCATCACTCTTCTCAAACTAGCAATTCTCTTCGTCTGGGACATAACTCCACATTCATCTCTAGGTAAGACTCTCTTCTACACATCATTTTTCTCTACAGATACCGCATTCTACGTTTCACCCTAGTCTCAACTGACATTCTCCCCCTCCATCTCCTCCGCTCCTCCAGACCGACACCTCTCCACAGACGCCACTACCACCAACAGCACAATGCAGCAGCAGACTTCCCAGCAGATAGTCAAGGAGAAGCCTCATCACCACCCCCATCACAGTCCTCAGGCTCCAGCTGGATGGACATGCCGGAAACAAATGCCCCTCTTGACGTCCCCGTTGAAGTCTTCCCCCGAATGAAGGAGAAGGATCCCTTCAAGCTCCTGGGCATCGACATTGATGCATCTTACGAAGAAATCTGCGAGGCAGCTAGATACCTAAAAGAGCAATACAGCCTCCATAGACCCAGTGTAGAAGCTATAGAGCTGGCTGAAGATAAGATTCTGAAAGATAGCTTCAAAGACAGGCTGCAACATGGATTTAGACCAATTAAGAAAGGAGGGGCAAAAGGCAGAGCAGACGGATCTAAAAAGTCTCTGGTACAACGATTTGTAGATATATTTGAACCAACAGTATCAAATACACAGATTATAAATGATGGAGCTATATTTGTAGCACTTGGTATTTGGGCAGCTTGGGGCTATGCCGTTTCAGATCCCGCCATTCCCACGGCCATTGCCATTGCGTACTGCATCTACAAGTTTTATGATAAAAGAAACAAAAGAGACCCAGAGGGACCTCATTGGGGAGGCAGTCCTATTTGGGGAGCAGTGGGGGCCACATTTTTGTCTTTATTCTTGAGTTTTGGTGTCAGTATGATGGTTTCAGTGACGGTACCTTTGCCTGAGCCTATTGCGGGGGCAGTGGCGACCTTCTTCTTGATACCCACCTTTTTAGGATTGGCTGCTCTTTATGTGAAGTGAAGTAGACAAAGACGATTGTATTATATTACATTTCATTTGATAATGCTTTGTAATAATAGACAGATAGATAATACATTTATTGGTTTAAAGTACATCACTCCCTCTATTTCTCAGTGTTCTGTAGAACTCTAGCTGCATGGCAGCTTCCTCAAAATGGCTTCCCTAAAACCCTTTGGGGGGGTAACTTGCCGGTTTTATTCGTCGAATTTCGAGACTCTTATTATTATATAATCCGATTTTAACGAAGAAGTAAAGAATGTCAACTACAAGAGCAACAGTTCCCCCTCCACCAAGGCCAGGAGGAGGCGGCATGACCACCATACCCGCCAGCACTCGTCTTCCTGGTTATGAAAGAGGACCAACAGCCCAAAGTACATCAGACCCAGGAGCAGGCCTCCACATCAAAGGTGCCAGCACTCTCTACGTTCTCCTTGGCTTAGCTCTCCTTGCAGCAGCCATCCTTGCCCTCACAGCCCCATACCGTCTCTCAGACGTCTTCTTCCGAGGCAATTTCAAACACGCCGACGTACTATACGAAGAGTTGTGGCGCATCCTCGCTGCCGTCTTCCTCATGGCATCTGTCGTCTGCTTCTCCCTAAGAGTAGCCTCAGACGCCAGACTGCTGGATCACCCAGCAGTACAGAGACTGCAGCTTGGGTTGTTTTGGTTTGCTCTCTCGGCAGTCCTCCTACACCTGGTGCACCTCCTGTTTGTTAAGAGCTTGACATTGTGGGGCTTGCTGTTGGGTGCACTGATCATGGGAACCACTGTCATGCTTCCTACTGCTCATCTTACTATGAGCGGAGGATTTGGATTGGCAGATATGCAACAAGGATGGATGGTATGTCTTGCCAACTTGTTTGCTCCCCAACAGCTGTCACTTGCGACGGTTCTCTACAGCTTACTCACTGTTCTGTTCACTCTGGTTGGTGTTACCTACATTATCATCCCCAAAATCACTCTCAACTGGGTGTTTGGATACAGTGCTGGTAAAGCATCTGTCTTTTTATGGCAGTGGATTGGCGCAGGTATGGTGTTTCTCTTCCCCGCGGTCACATACACCTGTGAGGAGCAGGCAATCATGGGTCTGTTGGATAGGACCATCCCTAAGAGTTTAAATGTAGGCCTAGCTGTCGCTGCTCTTTTTCATATTTTAGAACTCATGACACTGCTGTTGTCAGTCGGTGTGACAAAGAAGAGGTGGTTGTTGCCAGTGGTGGTGGTGCATTGGTTTTTAGTGTTGGTGGCAGCGTTGTTGGGCTTGTCTGCTGGTCCTCCTCCTCCTGCAGCTGTTGCTGCGGAAGAGTATGAGCCTTTGGTAGCTGAAGGGGCCACTGAAGAAGCTGCCGTGTAGATTTAGTGCCATATATAGAAAATTCGTATATCTGTGGTACATGTGGTGTGTAGAAGCTTAGATGTAGATAATTTTCTTACAATTTTCTTATACTTGTCTCTCTTATACTGTTGGCGATGGTACACTCATACACACGTTGTCACTTTGTTCTTATGTCGTTGTAATACTGCTACTGTAGTTTAGTACTGGGTACTCAAAAGTATCATATGAAAAACACACATCAGATTTTAATAGTACCAACAAAACAAACTGTCTCTCCGTCGAACACTCATCACTCTCCATTCTTCGTTCTTCGTTCCAATACTCAGCAATATTACTGGCCCTTGTAATCTCCGTCAAAGCTGGTAAACCCACAAAGCTTAAACACACTATAATACCTCTTTTTCTCAATCTTACTACACCACTGCCAGCTACTAGTTAATCTTCCATCAATGCAACTCCCTGCATCGAAGAAATTATCAGCTCCACTCCCATCAAACCCATGTCTAAAGAAATCTCTCAATATCTCCTTCACACAAGCCTCCACTCCACCAAAGGTGGACTTCACATATGCTGCCACTGCCTTGTCTTTATTGCATACTTTGGGCAATTCTTCCACTACAGCTACGATAGGATTAAGAATTCTAGGTACTTGGGTGTACTTGTCTATAAACATGAGAGAATTGGGTACGTTGTGGTCACCAAGGTGAATAACGGAACTACCCACCCAGGAGCCTACCTTTTGCTGACATTTAGAGAGAATGCGATGCATGGCATTGCTTACACAGGGAGCTGATTGCACTCTGTTAAGCCCCTGCCCTGTGTTGGTCAGTCTATATCCATGAGTGGTAGAAAGGAGATCCATCTCGCTCAAGTACCACAATTTGAACATCTCGTTGCTAATCTCTCTCCACAGCGACAATGATTGAATGACATACGCATACTGACGAGAGTGGCTGTGACTCAGCCTAGCTCCTTCTTGCCCTCCAGAGATAGCCAAACTACTTGCTTCATCACCTGGCTTATCAGGGGAGAAGTACTTCTGAAGCAGAGAGATCATTCTGTCTACAGGGTCTCTATTGAATGACAGGTAGCTGTTCTCATCACCCAGGGAATAGATGCATTGCAGCAAGTCTTCTTCTTCAAGCGAACATTCCTTAACTTTGTTCGCATACTTCTTAGCAAGTCCATCTCTAGCTCTTTCCTTCAATTTGATCTTTTTTTGAATATCACTCCTACTTAGACCCCGAGGATCAATCTCAGCAATGGCCAGGGGAAGTGCAGGTTCATCTAGCAGTCCCAACCCTCCTCCCTCTTCCAGCTTGGCATGCACCGTCTTCAGTTTGACAACACATCTAAACCCCAGCAGCTCTGCAATATGCTCATCTTGACTGTCTTGTAGCAAATACATCAATTTACCATACGTTTCTCTCATCTTTTCAGGGTTTTGAATCTTATATCTTCTCCCTACTTCAAAACACTCCTGGAAAAACGGAGCCAGTTGGTCAAACTCTTTATTTTCAATCAGCTGTTGACCCTGGCGGAAGTCTTGAGCTACAGCGAGGCCACATAATATTGCACATACGTCTTTGATCTGGGCTTGGATTCTCCCTGTTCTAGATCGCCAGTTCAGAATGTCTACTTTATCGGTGTATTCATTCACTTGGAGGGCTCCTTCCAGCAATCTCAACAGACGTCTTTCTCCGCGAGTTAGTCTCATAGGAACGTATTTAGCTCTTTCTTTGGGGTTGTACTCTGAAGAAGAGGAAGAAGAGGTGGGTTCTGTTGTTGTTGAAGGTGGAGCATCAATATCCATGTCAGAATCAGTCGCCTGTTCATCATCATCGTCTTCTTCTTTGTTGTTGTCACCATCTTCTTTGAGTCTCTTTGGCATGTCATTTTTATTGCCTCTACTTCCTGATGGAGTCTTAGTATTGGGGCGTTTAGTGAGACGATCAGTTTCAGATTTAATCTGAGCAGCAGTGGCCTGGGCCTCAAGAGCAATGGAGCGGAGCTCCTCCTTGAGTTGCTGTTGTTGGGAGGAGTCGTCGGCCAGGTTGAGGGCATTGGTGAGCTTTTGGCTTTCTTCCAAGACGTATTCTGAAAACTGTTCTTGAAGGACTTGGAGCTGGCGTTTCAATGTATCTCTATTTGCTTCGGCTTGATGACGCTTTTGCTGCTCTTCATATAATTGATTTTGCTGATTATCATCACCGTCTTCCTCTCCATTGAGGAGGCTTTGGAGCTCAAATTTGGTCATTATAAAATCTATTCCTCTATGTGATTTGGATGATATGCACCAATGTCTTGTCAGACCCTCCTTTTTCTTTCTTTCTCCTCAGTCAACCCACTATCGACGCTCACCCGTTCCCTTAGTGGCAACCAACTCATAGTGTATATTGTCTTCATTATTACTCATTATTGCATTAGTTATGAATAGAATACATAAGGTCATATACATTAAAATACAATACACCTCATCCCATCCCCTCTCTCCTCATCTCCTCCTTCTTTACTGGAGATAGTCCATGTCTTCTGGGGCACCATTCTCAGCAAAGAAAGCATCAATCTCCCCTCCATTTCCCTGGAACTTCTTCTTCACCCAAGATCTCAAGGTATGAATATTATCAATCCATCTATTAGCAGAGTCAAGAGCCACTCCACAAGCCTCCTTCATGGCATTGTACCTCTCTGGATCATTGTCGGCATACTGAGCTAGTTCATTAGTGAGGCCAGCTACCTTCTTGTCCAACTCGTCTACTGATTGCATGAGCTGCTGACGTTCCTGGGTTTCTTCCTTGCCTTGCATGGTGGCAGCTAGCTGGGAAGTGAGGGTGGCTTCTTCTGCAGTGGCGACTTGGAGGCGGACTTGGAGCTTTTGGTGGTCGGTGTCGAGCTTGACGGCGGTGTCGCTTTCAAAAGACCAGAAGTAGTTGCTAGAGCCGATCTTCTCTTGTCTAACGAGGTCATCGTCTACTAGGGATTGGAGGACGTCTTTGATTGCTTGTAAAACGACGCCTCTTTTGGATCCTAACTTTTCGACTTCTTTGAGCTGCATTACGTCCTTGGACTCGTGGAAGATGTTGAGAATGGTCATCCTCTTGTCTTCAAGAGACATACCACGTTTCTTTCCTGCCATGATGTTGGCTCTAGGTGGCTTGTTGGTGTAGTTTCTGTAGAATGTGTACTTTTGATTCCCGACAGCAAGCTAGTCGCACCCTAAATGAGGCTATAAATGGACTTGGATGTTACAGAATGTCTAGTATATTTCGATAGAAATATCAGTTATCGGAGAAACACTCACAAAGTTTTAAATCCTTTTCTTCCTCAAGGCTCTCTCACGCTGCGCTCCCATCCCATGGCCAGCTCACCATTTCCCTGTCCCTCCCTTCTTTGACCAACCTCCTCAATCATTTCAAAACACAACACTCTTTCCATCATTAAATCATACCATCGAAATACATTTCTAACCTTATACAATCTATACTAAATTAATCCCCCACTACCATGTTTTCCACCCAACACCAAGACATAACAGACTGGCAAGAGGCCACCCTACCATTCATCCATGCTCCTCCTCCTCCTCCTCCTCCTCCTCATACATCCGAATTCAACAACCTAGATTCCACTCACAACTATGGATTCGATAATGACAATCACAATGCCAATGAGACTCGCCATATTGGTCTCACTCTCTCTCCCATCCTACCCCTCCAACCAAGTAGTAACAACAATAATCAACAGTCCTCCTCCTCCACCCAACCACCACCCCTAGGAGGAGGAGGAGGAGGAGGAGGAGTCAAACCACCCAAGACATCATCATCATCATCATCACTGACTCAGCGTACTCAGCCAAGGATTCCTACATTTAATGAGAATCTAGTAGCTCAACAATTAGTATCCACATTGACTGGTGGTCCTGCCAGTGCCAAGAAGAAGGGAGGAGGAGGAGGAGGAGGAGGAGGGGCAGCTTCCTGTATTAAGAATATCTGCACTACTGATGGTTCTACTGGCGCCAAAGCTCCTAGGAACTCTGGTGTTGATATTACTACTACTACAACTTATAATAATAACAGTAATGCAATCCATAGGGGTTTATTACTACTGCGCCTCCCCAAACCAGCCCAAAAACACTTTGACCGTCTCCCCGCTGCAGTGTGCGACCCATCCGGCCAACCCTGCCTCCTCATCCTCCCTTCAGATAAACCAGCCGGTCGTCAGGAAGCTGTGGCAGTAGAACAGTTCGTCTCCAGATCTATGGGCACTCCCAGTAGGGCGGCAGAGACTGCTGCATTGTGGAGGAGGAAAATGTTGAGTGAGAAATGTGGTGCTGCTATGACTACGCTGAGGCAGGATTCTCCTGCTGGATGGTTTGTTAAACGACACCAAGATGATGGTGCTAATAATAATGGAGGTAATACTATTGCTGCTACTAATAACAGCAGTTGTCAGAAGAGAGGTTCATCCATCGGACGTAACAGTATCACAGAAACCAGTACCACTGTCGGTAATAATAGTCTTCAAAAGAAGACTAAGACTGCAGGAACATCGCATTTAGATACTATCAGTGAAGTGTCCATTACTACTACTACAAGCGGTACTACAAGCGGTACTTTAACCCCCTTCTCTCCATTGGGTAGTACAAAAGCTCCTTCTCTCCTCTCCACCACTCCATCAAGACTGTCCTCTCTTGGCAGTAATACTGGTACTGCTCTTCTTGGCAATGGTACTGCATCAACATCAATGCCAATAATAACAACAATGGGGTGGGCAGGAACATGCCGAGGCTCCATGACTGCAGCCCTGACAGTAGCAATGGCTGAAGTAGTCAGACAAGTAGAGGTTAGCTGTGCAGAGCGAGCGCGGGTACTGATCAAACTATGGAACGCCATGCTGGAGGTGACGGATGGAGCTATGAAGGAGGGAATAGAGGCAGAGGGAGTGAGGGTGATGAGAGAGAATGCTGTGTTGATTGCTGAGGTGGCTACATTGAGGGGGGATGTGAGGGATGTGAATGAGCTGCAGTTGCAGGTGGCTAGATTGGAGAAGGAGGTGGAGGAGTGGAGTGGGAGGGAGGGGGAGAGGGAGAAGAGGACACGTCGGGAGTGCAATCAGGATGAGGACGCGTATGCCGACGTCGGT
>Ga0114919_10000995_pt1 | contig 22773 bp, 16 predicted proteins | sample BlataG_FD_88682 | JGI IMG/M metagenome (GOLD analysis project Ga0114919, IMG submission 88682) | Deep subsurface microbial communities from Black Sea to uncover new lineages of life (NeLLi) - Black_00105 metaG | ecosystem: Environmental > Aquatic > Marine > Oceanic > Sediment | place: Atlantic... | reverse complement strand
CAGGACGGTTCGCGCTTGCTTCAAGAGCCATTGGTTTGCTACAGACTCAATCGAAGCGTTTTTGGTTCGGGGAAAGGTATCCACAATGCCCTCCAGGGTTATCGATGGTTATCGATGGGGTTTTCTGGGTCTCGCGTTCAAGCAACTCGTTGGAGTATACCGGTTTGGTCCCAGGAGCGACTGAGATAGTAACATGGGGAATCTTGTTTTTGGATAGACTCCGTAGATCGGAAGGCAGGTTGACGGCAACAGCCTGCCCTTTTTCATCTACGGCGTATCCAGACACCTGAAAACGTACTGTCTTCCCGATCTCAAACTTCTCTAGCTCTTCCTCAGACGGCTTGAAGATCAAGGTGACGTGGTCCCCGTGCAGATCCTTGTGCGCAGGGGGGAACGCCTTGAGCAGCTTGCTCTTGCTTTGAGGGGTCAGGAAGATCCCGATGTAGACGGGGCGACGCATGCCTACTCGTCGTTTCGATGTTCCCAAGCGTTTTGGACAGGCTTGGCAAGACCCTTGACGCGACTGGCGGCATCGATAAGTCCCTTTTTGCCTTTGCCCTCTGATTCCTTACTTGCTTTGTCGAGAAGCTTCACAAGCTGGCTGAGGAGGTCACTCGGGTTTTCCTTGTTGAACGCCTGCTTTTCCATGAAGCGAGCGGCTACTCTCGATGTTAGGTCTGACATATCTACCTCCGTAGGTGAAGAAGCCCCTCGGGTTACCATGAACTGAGTCTTCCGTTGCTCTGCCACGTCGTGGCGTGCAGCATAGGCTTTGAGACTATCGGCCACCACCTTGGTCCACAAGAGGAACTCGTTGAACAGCTTCTTGCTGTCCTTGATGGGCCCATTGAAGCTCCTGTACGCTCGGGATTTTTGAGGGTTCGGAGTATTGGGGATCAAGTCAAACGATACGCAGGGGCGTCCAGACTCTCCGTTGAAGGTCTTGTGCAGGAACCCGCAGGGGAACTTGCGATAAAGCACCGTAAGCTTCGTGGGGAAGCTCTTGTTGTGTGACTTCCAAGGGAGGATGATGATACTGTTTCCGCGGTCGAATCGTCCCCCCAGATACTGAGCCAGCATACTCATTGCCCGATCGAATCGAGCATCGGGTACGGGGAGGTTCAAGTCGTCAACCGCCATCTGGGTGGGCGTCTTCTTTTGAAGGCGCGCGCTCCGGAGATCGCGGGCATACTTGTCCCACCATTTGGTGGCCACTTTTTGAACTGAGGGGGTCATTATATTCACTTGAGGTTAATGGTTAGATACAACCAGGATTTTTCTTCCGGAGAGATGCTCCAGCCTCTGATGTCCTTCTCATAAGGCGCAATCGCTTTTTTCACGTCTTCGATATGACCTTTCATTACGGTTTTCAAAAGGTCTTCGTACTCGTATTCACCCATTTCGTATGCCCCGTCTTTCGGGAGTCGGAAGTCTCGGAACTCTCCAGAGATAGAGAGATCCTTCTTTACCAAATCCCTGAAGGAGGTCATCCGACTAAGGCGCAATCCCAACGCATCGAGAATCTCTTTGCGTTTCTTGTTCGCACCCTCTTGGCCTTTGATCAGAGGCGACCCTTGATAGGCGATCAGAAACTTCTCAAGGGCTTCCTTTGCCGTAGTGGTATTCCGCTCATTTCCTGCGGGGTACACCCCTGGTCGAAGTGTAGTTTCCTCCAACCCAATCGTTTTCGGAAACTGGTTCCCCTCCGAGAGGGAGAAAAGTACCACGTACTTTACACCCTCCCAGTCACGAGAATAAGCCTCCCCTTGCTGATATCTTATATCTAGGTCTGAGGGGTTCACAAGATGTTTTTTGATCATCGTGGCCAACTCTTTGGCCATCTTCGAAAGGGCCGGGGGGAGCCCTTTCTTGGAGAGCTGCTTGATAATCTTGCGAGCCTCGGATTCGTGCTTGGCGAACCTTTTGACCAGGGTCTGTGCGTCCTTGACCGCCCGTTGAGCTGTTTTGTCATCCGGATACAACTTCAAGATTTCTCGAAGGTCATTAAGCATGTTCTGGGCCCCCTGGTGCCCAGCAACTGCTTTCTTGAGCGCTTCCTTCTGAGTTCTGATCTCAGGGTTCAGACTGGCTGCCATCTTGAAAGTGTTGGATACCTGATTCTCAACCTCAGTAAGGTTCTCGGATAGCTCGTTAAGCTTATCCATCTCTTTGAGAATCTCTCTGAGGTTTGGCTTGGCAACTCGGAATCTCCAGGCTGTGGCTACACGGTGAACCATCTGGCGAGATTCCCATTGAGAAGCGAGGCGGTAAGTCAGTTCATCGTCCATGTCATCCTCTGTATCGTCTCCCTCTAGAGAGGGATCTTGTTCGTAGACATTGTCAAGCATCCCGAGATAGTTGTCCGAGTCTTCATCAGACAAGAACACTGCTCCATCGTCAAACACCGAAATGTCAACAGTTCGGTATTCCGAATCGTCGAGGTCCCAAACGAGAATCTCATCCTCGTCGGGATCAATGTCGCAGACCACGCCGAGATCGATATCCACGCCATCCGGCGCATCTAGCTCATCATTGAAGATGAAGTAGATGTCCGGGATACCGTCTGCAATGAGAGGCCCTTCTTGAAAAAGCGACGTGCCCAACGCAGCTTGACGGAAACGACGTTTGGTCTTTTCCTTCCGCTTGCGGGACTGCCATCGCTTGTAGGCGGGGTTCTTGCGTAATTGCTTGTACCTCCGCCGGGCCTTCATCTTGATCTTCTGTTTGTTTTTTCGGTACCAACGACGCCGCTTCATCCGGCGCTTTTGGTTCCGGTCCTTACGCTTTGGCTTCCACTGGCGTTTCGGACGAAACGTAGCGGCGGTTTTCTGGCCCTCGGACATCTAACCTATGGATAGTCATAGGCTTTCAATCGAAAAACCAGCAACCTCCAGCTTTGAAGCCAAGGGCAACGGGAGATCCAACGTGAATCCAATATCCCACTCCCCCTTGAGTCGACGAAATACCAATTCCTGCTGGCAGTCCAACGCATGCTCTAGCCCGTAAATCATGCCTTTTGACATGCCCCGGTCCAGGTAAAACACACGCCGTGTGGCCAGTTTGGCGAAGCAGAGCCCGGCCCCCATCCCGAGGGTCCTTTCCTCGGGAATGTCGTCTCTGAGGACCCCTGGTTGCGTGTAGAGCCCATGGCTGGCATAGGGTGCCTCATGGTGATTCACCAGGCTATCGTGCATACAGGCACGCAGATAGCTCGTATTTTGAATCTCGGAGAGAAAAACCCTACGTGGGCCAATCTGGATCATGCCCCCCGCAAAGGGGGACTCGATGACGACCGGGAGCATGTCTTTGGGAAACATGACTACTCTCTCCAAAGGGAGGATCGGGAATCCATAAACTGCTGGATTTCAGACATCAAAGATGCGGTCACGTCGTTTTGAGGACGGTTTGCGTCAACCCCAATGCAGTTGGGGGTGTCTTGAAGCCTCTGCTCGTAGAAGGCTCGGACTTGATTCTGGAAGCTGTCATCAGCCTCGTAAGAATCCTTCTCGTTGTCCATGCCGAAGGGAGTTCCTCGAAAGATCAAGGTCAGGTCAGGTTGTTCGATGCCCTTGAGCATCACATCCGTGGCTTCCTTGGTCACCCCCGCAGCATTGCCATAGGCATAGGTGGACATGTTCCAGCGATCTAGCACAATCAGATCGTAATCGCGTGCCAACTCTGGCAGGTTGTCCATTTGGAAGATGTGACGGTTGAGGGCCTGGAAGCTCTGGAACACCTCGGGGTGCTTTACTGCCTCCCCCGAAAACAACATGTCGTAAATGCGGTCGTAGGTGTATGGGTCCTGGTAGGGGATCTTGATCACTACACCTCGGAAGGGGGCCCCGCCTGTCCGAAAGGCTCTTGCAATCGCCTTGGCTTGAGTGCTCTTACCAAGCCGGTCCGGCCCCTCTAAAGCACACAGAAACGCTTGCTTGTTGTCCTTCTTTGCGATGCTCATGGCCACTCCTATCAGAGATCTAGCGCCTTCAGGGTTTCGACGATCTCTCGCTCGGAGATCCCCTGGTCTTCAAGAAGCTCCCTCATCAAACCCGGATTCCCCATCACAACTTGGCGCAGTGCCTTCATGGCAGGACCCGAGAAAGTCACCGCGTTGAGCCGGTAATCCTCGAAGGCTTTGAAGGTCAAGGGCGCCACCTTCTTGGTCATCTCGGCCATAATCTCGCCATACTGGCGGATCTCCCACTGAGCATGTGAGTCTAACCGAAGCGCCAGAAAGTGCATCAAGTTATGTAGATCGATCTTCCACACGAACTCCGTGTACTGAGACACGGGCAAATTGATGCGGGCCAACTCCTTCGCCAAGTCCGCATTCAAGAACCTTTCGTAGTCTTGTCGGGCTAAGGTCTGGAAGGAAGCCATATCTTCACGACATTGGTCCGCTTCTACAATCAAGTCTTGACTGGACCCTTGCTTGTTAGAAACGCTTTGTCGATTCATGCGCTCTAACTCAGGAAGGTAAAACTCGTTAGGCAACGGCGCATATCGCGCACTGATCTCATTCGCGCTGGCCGTCCTGTGTCTTAAAAATTGGCGTGCGACAAAGATAGGGCACTTGACCCAGAACTTCAATTCGACCATTTCCAGGGGGGTGGTGTGCTTATGCCGCATCAAGTAGCGAATCAGACCCTCTGTCTGCTGTGCAGTACGGACTTCCTCCTCTGCGCCAATGAAGGACACACGGGCAGCTTGCTCGATGGCTTTGTCGCTTCCCATGTAATCAAGAAGGGCGACGCCCCCATGATCGAGTACAGAGAATTTCTGGTCAAGGATGGCTTCGGCTTCTGGAATTGTGTGTCGCATAACAAACGGGGAGGAGCTTTCAGGCCCCTCCCCGTTATACCCCGCTCAATAGCGATAGGGATCGGATGCGTGGATCTTTGCCACGCTGTCTGATTCAGGCGGGTCGAAAGGGGGGAGAGGGGCGCCCCGAATCCCCTCGGCCGCTTCGTAGATCTCCTCGGGAGTCATCCTATCCAGGTTGAGTTTCTTCCCGAGTTGGGGTGTCGCGTGGCAGTCCAACCCCCACGTCGCACACCGTTTCTTCATGGCTCGATCCGCTCGAACATCCGGAGCGGGCACCACTCGGCCTTTCTCATTGTATCGGGTTCGGCCCGCATAGACGGACTGGACTTCGATCCAGTTTTTGGCTCCGTATCGCTTCACTGCTCGGCGAGCAATCGTGATTTGAACCATGGTGTTCAGCACCGGATCGCACAAGATCTCGGGCGGAGCGTTCGGATCAATCTTGCGAAGGTGGTAGCCCACGTTCAACCCTCCAAGCCCGAGACCACCGGTCAGCCAGCGCTCTACGTCGGGGTAATAAGGGTTGGGATTCTCACTTCGGGGGATCAACTCCAGCTTGCTCAGATCTTCTTGACGCCGGGCGCTGTAAGGCCAGATGGCTTCCCACCCGTAGGCATAGGCCGCGTTCAGATAACCGTTCATCGCGGCAGCGGTGTCCCCCTGCATCTTGTGGCGGACCCACCACCGGTAGCTAGATTCCCGAGTCGAGACCAGCCGGAAATACGTGCAGGACGACGGGCTCACACCCATCGCTAGGCAGGTTTTGTTGATCATCCGCTTCGCGTGCTGTTTTTGTTCTTCCGTGGGATAGGGACGTCTGCTATCCTCTGGCTCACAGAGATCTCGGATTGTCTTTACAGACCCCTCCGGATTGTCCGCCACTTCGATTGGCTCATCTGAGTCATCAAGGAGAGGATCCGATAGAGGGCCGTCCCCGCCGACAACAGAGGCCGGGAAATGCAAGGGCTGAAGGTCAACAGGAGAGGAGCAAGCGCTCAACAAGAGCATGGCTCCCACGAAAAGATAGGCCGTGATGTATCTCATGGTCTCTCAAAACCACCCCCAAGACGACATGTATGCCCCCAGTTGTCCCAGCAAGAGCATGCCGATCATGCTCAAAACAAGGAAAAATGCGGGTCTATCGTGCATAGAGGGTGACCTTCGAACGTAGTACGGCTCGGCTGTGAAGTCAACCGAAACCGTGTCGTTACTTGTACGCCATCCAACTACTTGCGACACGCTGCGTCAAAAGTTCTTCCGTGGAGAACGGGCACGTCTTCTCCTGGCGCTTGACCAGCTTCGGGACAAACCGGAACCCTGCGCGTTCTGCGGCTTTTTGGAAGCTCTTGAGGTGGTTCCCCCGATCTTCCCAAAAAACTACCGTGTGGACGGACGGGAACTGCTTGAGCAGGTAGAGCATCTCCCGGATCTTGTACGCCTCTGTACGCCCCCCAGGCTTGAGGATCAGCTCGTTGGGCTTGATCCCCGCATTGGCGAGAAGACGCCCTACGATGGGCTTGAAGAGCGTGGAGCGGCCCGTCATGACCACCGTGTACACGTCTGGGCGGGAGATACTCCGTCCGATTGCCTGGACAGGGCCCGATGCGTACCAGTCTCCACCTGGGGATCTAGGGACGCAGGGAGGGGACAGGGAGATGGGGTTGTCCCACCATGTAGGCCCAAATCCCTCGGGGGCTGTAGGCGACTTGAACAGTGTTCCGTCGAAATCGTAGATGTGAAGTTCAGTAATCATGGGAAGAAATTTGGGATGCGGGGTGTTTTCAGGGCATGAACACCTGGCGATATGATCGTTTCGGGGATGAAGTGGACACGCTTTGCGGGCTTGTTCTTGCGGCCCTTGAAAAGGCTGAGGACATGATTCATCTGGAAGACGGGGAGCATGGGGAGAATGGGTACGTCAGCGACCTGGGTACGGTTCCTGTGGAGCAACTCAGGGCCATTCTCCTTGAGCTGGAGCGAGGCAAGCCAAACCTCATACGGGGATAATTTCCACCGTAACAAGGATGTAGGAAGTGTCGTCGGAGTCTGGTTGGAAGGTAATACCGTAAGCGGTGTTCGCAAAAAATGTAGAGGAAAACACGTAGGTTCGGGCACCGCCTGTAGCATTCCAATCGATCGTGTTGCTATCTACTTCGGATCCTGTGCTATAGCTTTGATACACCCTACAAATAATGTTACCAAAGTCGTCGTTGAGAGCATCGGTGGGTAGACAGGTGATCCTCATCCGGAAGTCGTAGGGGACAACAAAATTGTACTGGGATCTCTGTTCATTCGACCCCGAGATAGCTGCAACCGTATCAAATAAAATTCCGTTCAGGAAATTGATTGCGATTTCCGTAGTGCCATCAAAGAACACACGACTCGAAAGGTTGAATCCCATGTCAAGGCGTGTGCTTGCGCCTGAAGACACCTTTCTTCGGATCTCACCGTTTGTCGTATAGATAACTTGCTGTCCCGCATTGGGGTTAGCTGCTGCTGACCCGTCCCCCAATTGGAGTGCAGAAAACCCACGGGTGGTATTTCCGAGTCGAATTCCTCGGTTAGTCACTGGAGTCAATGCGGCTGAATTAAGCAGCATTCTTGCGGATCCCTCAGCGCCCCATTGCCAATCGTTTGATGCTAGATTGTAGAGTTGCCATGCCCGGTTGTTTGAAGTGCTATTTCGGACATACCATGCGGCGATACCCGAGTTGCTAGGGAACATGCTTATTCCCTGGTTCCCCGAGTTATTTCCGATGACGATTCGGTTGGCTACGACATTCCACCCCCCAATGGGTGCGTCCGATACATGCAAAGCACCCGTGAGAAACGCATCGGAGAACCGATTTACATCCCCGCCAAGTTGTAACCCGCCATTGCTGATAGGTCTCAGGTAGTTCGGACCCAAGGCAAGGACCGCCGTGTTGTCTACAATGTGAACCCATCGGTCATTGTCGATCTCGTAGCGTAAGGCTCCTGCATAAGCCTCTGTTGAGGAACGGACAACAAACTGTCCGAAGTTGGCATCTCCAGGCCATACACTCACGCCCTGGTTGATCGCGGTTCCTCCACCAATGCACAAGCCATCCGCCCCGGAGTTCCACCCGGAAATAGGGGCCCCCTTAGCGAATACACGACTGGAGAACATGGCGTCCCCCGTGTCCCCACGAAGGAACAGGGGAATGTTTTGGAACACCCCGCCAGAGTCGTGGAGTCGCCATTGGAGTCCATTTGTGTTGGCGTCGTTTTGAAGTCGATGCTGCCAACGCAAGATCCCTTCATCATAGAAGCTGTGGTCTACAGTGACATCCGCGGATCGGTCAGTTCGTCCGAACTCCCCTGATGTTGATCTCAGGATATCAAAGCGCCCTGAGATCAGAACATTCGAAAAACGCTCGGTGGCGTCATCTCCCAAGTCAATGCTTTGACCATCTGCGGGACGCAAAACACCACTTGACAGCAGGATCCTTTGGGTGTCCCCCCCTGCCGAAAACCGGAGAGTGAGGTCTCCCATGTCTCCTACGATCTGGGCAATCGGGCCCCCAATCGTAGAGAAGTTGAGGATGCCTTCGTTGGCAGCTCCACCAAGGAGGTTGAGGGTACCATCTCCGGAGGTCTCATCGCCTACGTTGAGATTGTTGACGATTGTTACGTCACCGGTGGCGTTGTCAATCTCCAGAGGCCGATCTTCAAGAAGCGCCCCTACATACCGCTCGACAAAAAACTCTGTGGTCTGGGCTCCGATTACCCAAGTAGTATCTCCCCCGAGGATGAAGTCGAGAATGCCGCTTGCCGTGACATCGAAGACAAGACGGTCAGCACCGGTGATCGTCGGATTCGTGCCATCGGATTCGTTGCCAGTGGCAAGCACGTCGCCCCAACTTGAAGGTGCGCTGGCGCCACTCTCGACCCAGTTCCCGGTCCCTGCCGAAGAGGCGACCCAAAGCGCCCCGGAGGATTGAACGAAAATATCACCTCCCGCCAAAGCCGGGACGTTGTCCGTATTTGGGTTGACCGTTCCTGTAAAGAAATGGAACGTGTGACTGTTGCCCGTTTCCGAAGACAATGCGAGAACGGGGGCATCTTCGGTGCCCGTGTTGTTCGAGACCGTCACCACGCCAGGATCCCCGGTCCCATTAGGGGACCCCCCACGGATCAAGACATTCCCGCCGTCGTTGTTACCGGCGGTGGAGGACCCTCCTTGGAGGAGGACGTCCCCCCCCGAGGCCGCTTCTTGGCCGATAATCGCATCGCCTACTGAGACGATGAAGTTCTGTGCTTGAGTCCTTAGTGGAGTGCGTGCCATGGACGGAGATCCCTATCAAAACGGGATCTATAGGCGGAATCTCAAAACTCCCACAAACGGCGTTTGAGTGCGACTGGCGCGTTTTTTGGCCTCATGATCCGAAAGAGATCAGGTTCTTGGAAGAAATCTTGCATCCCTTTTGTTTAGTGAGTGAAGGACAAATTTCGCCATGAACAAGACCACTTTCATCATTCTTGCCCTCCTAGGCACCGTTGGGTGTCGTGCGGGCATCGACTACTCCGACATCGGAGACGACGATTCAGCCACGGAAACCTCTATGGGAGACATGGGGGACGACACCGATGACACATCCGGTGGAGACGACGGGGAGGACATGGGCTTCACCGATGTTCCCATTGGAGATGGCGATGGGGACGGTGACGGGGACGGATCGCCAGAGGACCTTCCCGGTCTGGGCCAGCGATGCAACCCACATCTGGCTCTCGATGGTGGTTTCGCATGTGACGAAGCCAATCTGGTGTGCCAGTCGGACAAGTTCGATCCGGTAGTGGGCGCCCTGGTATTTCGGTGTCGTGAGTTCGTACCCGTCGAGCTTGACGGAGGGGAATTCGGTGATACCTGTAACATCTGGGAAGAGATTAACCAGGAGATCGCCACCTGTTCCTCGGGAGCCTGCATCCAAAACTACATGCTCCCTCCCGGGTTCAACAACGATGGGGCTCCCTCGGACATGGAGAACGACTCATGTACCCTCCATTGCAACCCTTCGATCCTCGGTCAGTGCGGGAACGGCATGGATTGCTTTCCCTGGACCGCTTCGCTTAGCTCTCTCGACCCCGAAATCGCGGCGGATGGTCCCTTCGGTGTCTGCCTCCGAGAGGATATCTGTACGGCCTTCCCGGGTCACGCGAATGGCTGCTAACCCCTCTAGCTTTACTAAAAGGCCCGGTTTGCCATAACAGTAAACCTGGCCTTTTAGTAAAGGCTACGCCATAGCGATCCAGTGAACCGGAATGTTTCCGTCTCCCGTACCGTCTCGACGGATACGGAACCCCGTTGTTGTTACGCTGGTTACTGAATATGTGTTGCTGGCAGGAAGAACCAATAGGTTTGGATCTGATTCGGGCGTAACCACAACAGAGGGGATATTTGCCATCGGGATCCCCCCGAACGTAACATCCACGAAAGCCCCTGCGCCAATAAAGGTTACCCCCCGCTTGAAGGTAGAGGATTCGATTGGGTTCAGGCTTCCTCGAAAACGCATTTCCGAGGAATTACGGCCCAGGGTTGTAATACCCCCGTCACCCGCGCCATCGCCAAGACCAGGCTCAAGCGTAAGGTCTCCACCATTACCTCCACTTCCAAAGCGAGCATCTCCCCCTCGTAGAACAATCGCTCCAGAACTGCCCGACGTGGTCCCGTTTGTACCTCCAAGGATCTCCACGGAGCCACCGTTTTGACCAATTCCTTGAGCCTCGCCACCCGTGATATTGATTCGACCACCAGTGCCAAGAGGAGAACTTCCGGCCTCCAAATCGAAGTTGCCACCATTACCGCCAGAGGGCCCACCGCTTCCCAGACGGATTGTAAGCTCTCCGCCGTTTTCCGAGGCAACTGCATCCCCGCTTTGGAAAAAGAAACTCCCCCCGCTCCCTTCCGCTACTCCCGAAGGTGTGAGGAGCATGAAGGCCGAAGAGGCGCCTGAGCCGTTTTGTGCTGCGGCCAGGAAAATGTTGCCGCCGCGATCAAAAGGAGCCGAGGCAAACGGGTTCACAGGAGCGTTGACGCCCCGAATATTGATATCGCCAAACTTCCCAAAGGGGCCCGAAGGATTGGATCCCCGATTACTCCCTTGAAGGATGACGGCGCCACCAGAACCGGAGCTATTAGATACCGAGTTCGTATCACCGCCGTTACCCGCACTGAGTAAAACGGCACCACCATTGCCGCCAACGCCGGAGGTTGCAGCCCCCGCGCTCCCGGCAAAGATGGATACGAGACCGCCTTCGCCAGAGTCTCCGGTGCCTGTGTGAGCCCCACCTGATCCTGCGGTGAACAAGAAGGAGCTACCATTGCCTCCAGTGTCACTGTTTTCGTCAGTGTCTCCACCAATACCGCCAGTGACGATGAGATTTCCACCGTTTCCACCCCCATCACCGGATCCGATTTCATCGGATCCGCTACCAAGGGCAATCGCAAGAGGGGCTCCTGGAGTGCTGCTGTTCGGAGAAGCCGATTCGGTGGAGATGCCCGAGTTCCCTGAAGAGAACTCGATCCCATTCGCTCCGGTGGCCGATCCGTTCGCAAGTGTTTGACTTAGATCTTGTGAGCTTCCGCCCCCAAGAATGGTATCTCCCCCAGAATTGGAGAACACCACCTGATCGCTTGCATTCATCCAAAGCTTACCTTGGCCAATCGCGGGCAACCCCCCAGGGACCGAGACATTCGTGTTGAACAAGAACACGTCTCCCGTGGAAAGCTCTAGATCGGAGCCCCCTGTCGTGTTCCCGACACCCAAGACGGTTAGGAGATCCCCGGTGCCCGTGGCGATGGAGTTGATGTTGACCGGCCCTGCGGAACTGTTGAGGATGAATTCCCCTGAGTTGTTGATCCAAATGAGACCCTCTCCTACCGCCGGGGTGTAGGGGGCAGCTCCTTGAGCATTCAAGACGAGTCCCGTGGGATCAATGAGGCCCGCTACGTTGAGTTTCCCGGAGACGGAAAGGTCTCCGGCTACGAACGTGTCGCCCGTCATGTTGATGACGCCATCTGCGCCACCACCAAGGCTCACACCTACAGCAATGTTGACATCACCACCGTCTCCACCACCTGGGCCGCCAAGGCCACCTCGAATCTCTGCGACGCCACCCTCTCCAGTATCCGTTCCGGTACCACCACGGAAAGCAACGTCGCCGCCCTCGGCACCCCCTGATCCTGCTTGACCACCTTGGATGATGACGTTTCCACCATCCACCATGCCGGCACTGTCCCCGCCGAAAAGTTGAACGTCACCACCTTGGCCGCCAATTCCGATGGAGTTTCCGGCTCGGATACGGAGAACACCTGCGTTTGCAAGGCTGTTCTCACCAAAGATTCCGGAAGTCAAGTTGTCCGAGATGACGATCGCATTCGTCCCCGTTTCATTTCCGACTCCAAGGACCGCACTAAGAGACGAGGTTGGGCCGCCACCACCTGCAACGTTGGTCCAGAAGGTGCCGTTCCATTGAAGGTTGTCACCTGCGGTCAAACCAGCAAGGGACACGTCGGTCAATGCCGCTAGTGTCGTAACACCACCGCCACCGCCTGCGGAGAGGTTTACTGTGCCCGAGGAGTTCGTGTAAAATAGCTCATCGGTCGTATCGTCGACATAGATCAGACCCTCGCCTGCCAAAGGGGTGTAGGGAAGGGCACCTTGGGCAACAAGAACAAGCCCAGTCGGGTCAATAAGACCCGTGACCGTCAATTTACCGTTGACCAAAACCTCGCCATCCCCAAGCGGGCCAGTTCCCGGCTGGAGAACAATCGAACCACCGCCATCCGTCAAGGAGTCCCCTGCAACGATATTGACAGCCGACCCCGGGGTTGAGGCTGACACACCAACTTCGATGAATACAGGGCCCGCAGAAGCTCCGTTACCAGTCGTTACCGAGAAGTCTCCACCGTTACCAGCCCCGAAGGAAGTCCCTGTCGTAAGGGAAAGATCTCCGCCGTCTGCCGTATTGGAACTTCCGGAAGTGACGCTTACATTGCCACCATCAAGTTGGGCAATGTTGGCTTGGATATTAATGTTCCCACCCTGGCCCGAAATCGATCCAGGGGTCTGAATCGAGATCCCGCCCGTAATTCCTGTTCCAGAATTAAGTCCAGACTGGATTAGGACAGATCCCGAAACTCCGTTCGTCCCGGCGTTGTAACTACCGCCTTGGATGAGAACATTTCCGGCCGTGTCGCCAGGCCCCTGAACGGCCTGTCCCGTGATGACGACATTGCCCGCTGAAATTCCAGAGGTGGGTGCAGACCCAATGCCGATTGTCACGCCCCCAACACCGCCAGGCCCCGTACCTGCGACCAAGGAGATGGCTCCGGCCCCTCCTGCCGGGGCCGTGTTATCTCCAGTAGACAGAACGATAGCACCTGTCTGTCCGGTGTTCGCCGGGTCTACAATGGCTCCTGTCCCGACCAATACGCTTCCAGAGCTGCCGCCCGATGTTGTCGGAATGCCTGTCAGGATAGGAAGAGTGATCCCCGAGCTACCCGGGTCCGTCAATAGCCCCGATGTAGGAGATGAAAAAACAATAGGGTTGGCCCCTGTCTGATTGCCTGCAATCAGAACTTGCTCAAGGGTGAGGTTGGTGTTCATCCCCGCGCCGGCAAGGATTTGATCCGCCTCGATGACGATGTTGGCCGAGTACAAACGGAGACCCAATGGTGTGGCAGCTCCTGCTTGTCGAGCTACACCAAATACTGGGTAGAGAGGGGCCGCCGTCCCAGGCACAAGGTTGAGGTTAGGCGCGGTAACAGTCTGCTCTGAGATTAGGCTAAAGCTGTCATCAAGGAGCTGAACGCGAACAACCCCCGATTCGGTGAGATCGAACATCGCATATACAGGGACATTCAATCCTGCATTTGCTACCGATCCAAGAGACTGATTGAGAGTCCCAGCGGGGCCGCGAGTCAGCAAGTTGTAGGTGTTTGAGCCCAGCGGCTTGAACACCAGAATGTAGTTTCCAACCGGCGCATCATTCCCCAAGTGTGTGGCCAGAGATAGATCCGAGAACCCGATGGCTACACGGTTCGCGTTTGTGTCTACCGTGTTTGCAAACTTGAAGATGGCCAGGAATCGCTGCCGCCGCTGGAACGAGGTGCTGCTTGCCGAGTCAATTTGCCAGCCGGCTCCTTGTCCGGGAGCTGCGCCTTGGAACAAGAGGTTGGGGCCAAAGGCATCTGAGGTGAGAGTGGAACTACCGCCTGCAAGGATCTGTACCTGCGCCCCTTCGTAAAGCCCGAAGTCACTCAGGTTGTCCTGTGGGTTTACACCGGGGTTGATGCCGGTCGGAGTGCATGTGCCGTAGGAAAGTCGCGTGAACGAGTTTACGAAATCGGCTGCGAACGCCAGTTTTCTCCACCCCAAGGCGGATCCGTTGGTGTTGACCCAGAGGGCTCCTTCCCCAGCCCGTGAGTCTTGAAAGACGTACCCCTCGTCGCCAGGTACCGCAAGGGTGTTTGGATTTCCGTTGGAGCGCTCGTAGTTGGGACCTCGAAAAATACCACCTGCAACCACCTGCCCATTCAAGGCAGGGTTTGTAGCAGTCCCGGGGGTCAGGAAAATTGACCCACCAGGTCCCCCACCGGGTCCACCGTTGCCGCCTTGGAGGGTAACGATGCCGCCGATTCCAGAGCCCGCCCCTGTTCCGCCAAGGACCAGTACATCACCGCCCTTGACGTTGGCCAAGGTTGAGGGAGACCCGGCCCCAATGAGGACGTTACCGCCTCCCAGAGGGCCACCAAAGGCCCCCATGGTCAAGTCCCCGCCAGTGCCACTGGAGGACACCCCCGTGGCAAACAGGATATCGCCCGTATCTCCATCGGAGTTCCCTGTCCCCATGATGAGATCCCCGGACACCCCCGCGGGAGAGTTCCCGGTCTGGATCAGGACGTTGCCCGAGGCTGCACCCGTCGCCGAGGCATTCTGCGTCCCCAAGATGAGCTGCCCAGTATTCGCATTGGAGCTTGCACCCGTGACCAAGAGGACGCCACCACCGTTGCCCGTGGGCCCCGTGGCTGCTCCACCTGACAAAAGTAGGTCACCCCCCGCGGTCCCATCGGAGACTGACTCCCCCAAGATCGCCGCCGCTGTGAAGGGGCCGCCAGGGGTCTTTGACATGATGATGTCAGTCGGACCCGAGGTGTTACCAATCACAAGCGTCTCGGCAAGCGATTCATCCCCGAGATCGTCTGAGATCTTCTTCCAATCCCCTGCGCCGTCCTGGTTTTGCCAGAGGGCCGGAGGGTTGTTCGAGATGTAGAGCGACCCGAGAGGGCTCGTAAGAACCCCATTCGGGTCAGCTAGATCGCCCGAGTATACTTCAAAACGGTCCCCGGTGGAGAGATCCACCCCGGGAACCAGGATGAACATCGGTTGATCCTGGTCATCCGTCCGGTTTGTAATCAGGATGTCTGAAACATCCAGCGTCGCATCGTTGATCCCGTTGGAAATAACGAGATCGCATGCCATTTCGTTGGCATTCGGAGCATCGTATCCACGGACAGTGTCCGCTTGCACAATGCTAGCATCAACGGCAGGACGGCGGGAAAGCAGCGGGTTGTTGGCCATAGCGGGAACCTCGAAAAAGGCCCCCTACATGCCCGTTATCGCTTTGCCTTCTTCTTAGTGACCTTTTTGGTCACCTTCTTGGCAACCTTTTTGGTCACCTTCTTTGCGGCGGCTTTCGGGGGCTCCTGTTGAGGGTCCTCCATAGGCGAGATATCAGCCGGGACGGCTTTTCGGAGCTGATCCTCCTTTGCACGGGCGTTGCGCTCCATATTTGCCGCCTCTTCCTTGAGCGCCTGGGCAACCCCACGGATGGTCATCACGGTGCCCTCTTGCCGGTGAAGCTGCTGTCTGGCCGCGTTTTCAAGCTGAGCTGAGATATTGAGCATCACATTGATTTCCTCCAAAGACCCCATTTGAGGGTCCTTTTGGACGGCTTCGAGGCGCTTGAGGATGTTGTTTTTCATGACCGTGACCCCTTCGAGCATCCCCTGGAACTTGAACAGGGTGTCTTCGGCGGTACGGACCTTGTCTTCTACGAGCTTGGCGTTTTCCATCGTGACTTCAGCGCGGGTTCGGTATCGGGAGATGTCGTTCTCCAACTGAGCTTTTACCTTTTTGAGATCTGACATGAAAAATCCCTGGGTAGCACATACTACCCAGGGATGCCAAAATCCGCTACCATGCGATCAAAAGCCCCGGTACCTCGAAAGGTACCGGGGCTTTTCAAGAGTAAGCCAAGTGAAGACTAGATGTTCGAGTAGTAGATCACGGTAAGAACGTCTCCGATGAATACCGAAGCACCTTCAAGATCAATCGTGTTACCAGCACCGTTCTCTACGTCATTTCCAGTTCCGTTGAACTGGAGGATACCGTTGATGTAGATCTCCGCATCTGTATTGAAGGTGAAGGATCCCCCGGGCTTCGTTGGAAGGGTACCCACAATATCGCTATCGGTGATCGGGTTACCTGAAGCAACGTTAGAGGTTAGCGTGGTTTGGAAGAATTCACGACCCGCCGAACTAGCTGCGGTTTGAACCTCAGCCCATCCTGTGTTACCCGTTCCCGAGACCTTCAGGAAGAGACGGCCATCCGTGCTATCGTCGAAGAAAGCGACACTTCCGCGAGGGGCCGAGATTGCGGCTTCGGGATCTGCGGTTGTCACATACAGGTTAGACACTGCACCGCTGGCACCGTCCGAGTTGTCCAACTGGAATACCGGATGAAGGTTAGCAAGATCCGAGTCGATCGTGATCAGACCATTGGTTCCTGATCCGTTGGCAGCACCAGGGACGAAGGTAATGGAGCCACCATCCCCGTTGGTGGACGTAGCGTCAGTTGCCGTAAGGCTGATGTTCGCACCGTCGTTGTCATTAGCGGTACCTGCGGTAATGTTGACATTTCCGGCTGCACCGGACCCTGCGGTGGTCAAACCCCCGAAAATATCAACGTTTCCTCCTCCACCAATGCCGTTGTTCAAACCACCTGAGATGGAAACGTCTCCACCCCGAGCATCACCTGAATTTTGACCACCGTTGATGAACACGGAAGCCGCACTAGCCCCCTCTAGGGTGCTGGCATTGGACTCTCCGCCCTCAATGGTAACATTACCACCAAGGCTTGTTCCTGCCGTCGCATCGCCACCGCGGATGTCTACAAGACCACCGCGACCGTTGGCCAGTGGAGCGAGACCACCAGTAAGCGTAATATCACCACCACGTCGGTTCGCGGAGGCGATGGTGTTGGTGCCGCCGGTCAGGTTGATTGAGCCAGTCCCACTGGTCAAGGTAGTATCGTCACTGGAGTCCCCTGCCGAAAGGTTGATGTCACCCGCAATGTCCGTGGCATCGCCCGTAGTAATGAAGACAGAACCGGAGTTTGTTCCAGCGTCACCGGTGGTCAGGGTAAGGGATCCTGAAGGGCCCGAACCTGCATTGTCACCGGTTTCCACGGCCATCCCTCCGGAAGACCCAGTTCCGTTTGCGGGCCCTGTTCCAATAGAGGAAGGTCCAGAAACCCCAGCCCCACTGACGGAACCGGTTCGCAGACTAATGGGGGAAGAGCTATTTCCCGCGCCGAGACCCGCAAACCCGGTTCCTGGGAAAACCTCACTCACACCGTCCGAGGTGAGTAGCACTCCGCCTGCAAAACCAACGCCTTGAGATCCCAGGTACACAAAGGCATCTGATTGGATGATGGTGTTTCCGGCACCCGTCGTCTCAAGAGTCAGGTTTGCGCCAGCCACCGAGAAGTTCGAAGCGGCTCCAGCATCGAGGCTGATGGCTTCAGTTCCCGAGACATCAAAGTCCCCATTGGTGTTGTCGGTAACGATGGTGTTGCCGATTTCATAAGCCGCCTGGAGGCTGCCACCGGTAGCTCCAACGTCAACCTGCTCCCAATCGGTGTCCGCGGAGCCGGTCTTGAGCCAAAGTTCACCATCAGTGTCCGATCCCCCAACGTTTCGGAACGCAACGGAGCCGACGTTTGCCGCAATGCCGGATCCTGTCGAAGGATCTGTATTGATGACAAACTGTGCGATAGAATCGCCACCTCCTGTGCCGGAACCTTGGTTTTCCAATGTCAAGAGGATGGTGGTTTCATCGACGTTTGCACTTACGGCGCTTCGAACCCGAGTGTATCCTGGAGTTGCTCCATCACCACTTGTGAGACGAATCTGACCGCCCGTGGTTGAACCATCACCGCCTGAAATGTTGGTTTGACCCCCCGATCCAGTGGTGGAGGAACCCCCGCCCATGTTCAAGTTACCTGCGGTGCTATCCGCAGAGTCACCACCAAAAATATCTACTCGACCAGCGGGACCCGAAGTAGTGCCACCGTCACCACCGGTGATGAATAGGTCACCACCTGATCCGGAGGTTGTACCACCAGTACCGGCGTTGATGAACATGGTGCCGCCGGTGTTTCCGGTGCCTTCCGCATTACCGGCGTTGAGTGTGGTTGCTCCGCCATTCCCGTCAGCCGCGGTACCAGCCGAAAGGGAAAGAGCACCACCGTTGTTTGTGCCTGTACCGTCGCCGGCATTGATGGTGATCGCACCACCGGCACCGTCTGCCCCACCGTTACCAGCGTTGACGACGATTTGACCACCGTCACCAGACGTTGCACCACCGTTTGTGGCGGTGATTTGAACACCACCACCGTCGCCTGTGGCACCAGCAGCACCGGCGAAAAGAACAACAGCACCACCGTCGCCAGAACCAGCGCCGGCACCACCAGTGACACCAGCGGCACCACCAGCGTTATTTCCACCAGCGGCACCACCTGTAAGGGCGGCGACCCCACCGACCCCGTCAGTCGCATCACCACCAAAGAGATCGATACGTCCACCATTACCCGCAACGGTGCCGCCCTCACCTGCCGTAAGTCCAACGTCACCACCGTTACCGGTAGTTCCCGCGGCGCCTCCGGTCAGAGTGAAGTTTCCGCCTGCAAATGCACCGTCGCCACTACCAACGTTGACAAGAATGTCGGCACCAACCGAGGTCGATCCGGTTGCGCTCTCCAGGATGAGGCTACCGGACCCCCCTGCGGTGCTAAGGGTAAGGTCTGCACCTGAAACCGTAACGTTGGAGGCACCATTGGCGTCCAGTGAGAATCCGGCACCCGTTACGTCAACATCAAACTGAGTAACGTCGAAGTCGGCTACCGTGTCAACATCCAGTCCCCCTGTTGCGGTAACCTGGAGACTTTCGGTGCCCCCAATAACCACGTCACCATCGGCAACGGCAGTCGTGATCGCATTCCCAGCCTCATATGCAACTTGAAGATCAACGGTGCCGGCGCCGGCCTCGACCAGGCTCCAAGCGGTGTCCGCTACCCCTGTCTTGAGGTAGGCTGAACCATTGCTTCGAAGGTACAAGCTACCTTGTGGGGCGGGTACGCCACCACCGGCACTCGGATCAAGGTCTCCTGTGAATAGCTCTACGTTCGCACCGTCTGCACCATTCGTGGTAAGACCAAGGATGGGGTCGGCGCCGCCGTTTTCCGAAGAGATGGTAACCTCGGAGGTTCCAGTCACAAGGTCCAGAGCCGAGGTCCCTGTGGAGTTACCTACGGTAATCGTACGCGCCGCAGCTCCAGTACCAATGTTGATACCGAACGCATCGGCGTCATTACCCAAGTTGAGCGTTCCGCCCGTCGAGTTGATCTCGACGTTGTTGACCGCATCTACGGTGACCGCTGCCGCAACCGAGTTGATCGCCACGTTGCCTGTGGTAGCGGAGAAGGTCGCACCGCCTGCACCGTTGACAACGAGAGCGCCGGTAGCAGTGTCGATGGTTCCAGAACCAGCAGCACCGCCAAATCGAAGATCCGGGTTCCCCCCGTCTTCGACAACCAAGCTACTTGCGATAGTCACCGGGGCTGTGACGTTGATGTCAAGTGTAGTACCTTCGATCGAGGTAACCGCAGCACCCGAGGACCCGAGGGTCAATGTTGCGGTTCCCCCGTCGTTCTCGAAACTAGCGATGCTGGGGCCACCCGTTCCTGCCAGGAAATCCCAGGTAAGACCCGCGCCAACCTCAACGTCGATATCCTGACCCTGTGGAGCCGGACCTGCCTGGTTAGCGATCGCGTTGGTCAGGTTGACATCGCTAGAAGCCGTGAGATCGGCGAACAGACCAGAAAGGAAAGCCTGCTCTGGGATGTTGTTGTACTCAAGGCGTACCGTGTGCGAGTAGTTGATGACCGCGTTCTCAATGTCCGCAACGGGCACCGCTTCAAGCGCGGTTCCGCCGGCATTTGAACGCACAAAGCTGAGCTGTACGCGGTTCGGAGTGGTATCCGTAATGGTTGCTCCGTCTACAGCCGACTCGGACTGGAACAGAGCGTATACCTCACGGCCACCCGAGGTGATTGCGTCGAAGTTGTTTGCATCACGAATGATGACAAGGTTCTTCGGGTTCAGGGCGTTGCTACCCCCGACTTCATCGAGGTTTGAAGCATCAAAAGTGGTTGCCTCCGCGGCGACCGATCCCTCAGTAGTCGAAACCAAGGCGATTCGGTCGAAAGACCCAGTCGGGATCTCTCCAGCACCCAGTACAACCCAGTTCTGAGCATTGGGGACTGTCACATCCGCAAGAAGCTGGTTGCGGAAAAGGAAGGTCTTGGTCTCGACACCGTCAAGGTCGGTTCCAAGCTGCGCCACCGGTCGACGGTTGGGAGTGGCATTGTCAAAGTTGTCGTACCAATCCCCCGACCCTTTGAGGTTGTTGATCGCCGAGATGATGTTATCAACGTCTTCTGCAAGCGTTGTGGGGTTGGTCTCGAAGTTCAACTCACTCGGAGTGATTGAATCGTCGTACGTTCGAGAGTTGCGGATTTGGATTTGATTAACGAGGGTGGCCATGGTCTTTAGCTCCGATTAGTTTGCGGGTAGGTAGTCGATGATGATAACGTCGCCCACAAAAGGAGCAACGGCGAATGTGATTTGGTTTACACCGGTGATGGTGTAATCATTCCCCATGCCACTTCGCTGCCGAATCCCATTCAAATGGACTCGGGGCTCAATGTTCTCCATGGGAAGGTAGACAAAGTTGCTTGAGGTCATGAAGGTGGCAGGGCCCATGCCTTCAAAGCTCTCGGTAATGGTCGTTCCAACTGGAATCCATCCGGTATTACCGACACCCGAAATCTTGGTGTAGAGGGTCGATCCAGCACTTCCATCGAGGCGGCTGTAGATCGCTCCAACTGGTGCGGTAACAACACCTTCTGGAGATCCTGTCCCATAACGAATCAACGGGGCAGTGAAGTTTCCGTTTGTTACCTCAGTGTCCCCGTCAAGAAGAATGGTTCCGTCGTTTCCTGTGCCTGTTCCGGCCGAAATAGTAACGTCACCACCATCCCCGGCCGTGGAGTTACCACCCCGAAGGATCAGCTCACCAGCATTGCCAACGCCCGAATCCTCACCTTGGATTCGGGCGTTCGGGCTCACAGCGGGATTGGAAACGATGAGCGCGTTGTCGCCGGTCGTATTGCCGTTGGTCAACACGGCATCCAAATTCCCGGACCCGCTCCCAATGAGGGCCAAGATGGCCGAAAAGTTGCTGTCAAACGATGCCATGAAAGCCCATCGACGACCCGAACCTCCGGGACCCCGTCAATGGACGGCTTCCATATACAAAAAAACGGCGCCTCTCACCGGAGGCGCCGTTTTTGTGATCCAGTTTTTTCAGATCTGGTGTGCGATTTCGTAGCGGCTCAGCTTTTCATTGAGGACTTCCAGTTGTCGGCGGCTGACCGGGTCCCCCTGCTTGGCCTTGATCCCAACGTTGCCCACGAAGCTCCGCGTCCAATCATCCCCCGCAGCTCGGGCCTTCGCGTAGAGATCTCGCAGCGCCTCCAGATCGCATTCCCGGAGCTTGGTCCCAGACTTTCGAGGATCGCGGTTTCGGAACTTGTCCAGAGCCTCTTCCTGCTTGGCCGTCAGCCACCGACCATCCTGAAGTTGATCCTTCAGCGAAAGGAGGAAGGGGGACGCGGGGTTCGCATCGATCCACGCGATCCTCTCTGCGGCGTAGTCCTTTTGGGACTCGATCGCCATCCTCTCGTAGAAGTCCGCGTGCTCGTTGTAAGCGCTCACCATCTTGGCGATGCCTTCGAGCCAGTTCTTTTTCCAGCCCGTAGTACGGTTGTAGCGTGTCTGTTGCAAACCTTTCCGGTTAAGCGTGCGTCCAGTGATCAAGCTCACCAGCTTGATGTGACAGGCCCCGTAGCCACGGCCCATCGCCTTGTCCGAGTTCCCCACGCTGGAGGAGAGATAGACACCGACCGCTTGGGATACCGGGATGAGGTAGACTCCCGCGTGGTCCTTGCTCCGCGTTGCTTGAGGACACTCCCAGAAGAGCCATTGCTCGAATTCTTGGCGGGTGATTTGAGTGTAGGATGCTGCCATGCCTTGAAAACAAGAGGGGACCCGGAAATCTTCCAGATCCCCTCAAATTCAGGGCTAAGACCGCAAGGCGATGTACAACACCCCAAACTTCGGCGGGAGTCCGTCCGGCCCCATGAAAGACTGGACCCGAGGGGCTCCCCGATGTCGTCCCTCGGGCGTCGTGAGCACCTTGGAGGGGCGGGGTGGGTTTTGTGAGATTATGTTTTTGGGGCGTTTTTGAACCATCAAAGAGGGGGGGTCGATAGCTCAGCTACCGGCCTTCTTGGTGACCGTCACCGCGTCCTTGGCGGTCAACTCCCGTACCCTCCGCTCGTTTTCCTGAACCTTCTGGAGCAACCGCTGATCATGGATGTTGAGCCTCATATTCCCGTGTCGAGAGGTGAGCCCCACCGCTCCGGGCTTGATGTCCTTGACGATCTTGGGATCGATCTGGTCCAGGGCAAGGTCCAAGGCAAGGCCAAGCTGCATCCCCGCTGCGATCTGGATTGGTTGACCGTT
>Ga0114919_10000992_pt1 | contig 22797 bp, 20 predicted proteins | sample BlataG_FD_88682 | JGI IMG/M metagenome (GOLD analysis project Ga0114919, IMG submission 88682) | Deep subsurface microbial communities from Black Sea to uncover new lineages of life (NeLLi) - Black_00105 metaG | ecosystem: Environmental > Aquatic > Marine > Oceanic > Sediment | place: Atlantic... | reverse complement strand
GGAATTACTTTAGGCAAATATTCATTTATTGGAGCTGGTGCCTTAGTAAATAAAGATGTTCCTGACTATGCGCTTGTTCATGGAGTTCCAGCTAGAATACAGAGCTGGATGTGTTATTGCGGAACAAAACTTAGCCTGTCAAACTCTTCTGACTCCAAAGAAAAAGCAGAATGCAGTAATTGTGGAAGGAAATACGAAAAAGAAGGGCTAAAGGTATATGAAATAAAAATAGAATAAGCAGGTTATATAATGTGGATAGGAAAAGGCTCATGACTCATAGCTGATATAATATTTAATAGAGGGTCAAGGATTAAATAGTTCATAGTTCACACCTTATAGCTTACAGGGGACCAGCCATGATTTGAAATCTCTCTCTTAGTTAATCTTATGCTTAATAAAAAAAATAAAATAGCTTTATCGTCACTCATAATCATAATTATTGTTTTTTTTATTTCATATAAAGTTCTTCTCTACTCCCCCCCTCTTATTGATCAAGGAAAAAGGAATTTTATTGAAAAAACAATAGATTTTCTCGGATTTAGCTGGCACTTATATAAATCTGCCATATATAGAGTATTTTTAAGAAAAGATATATCAAAAAAAGAATATGCAAAGGCTGCGTGGTATAGAATTGATTATTTTCCCAAGCTTATGAATATTGACAACATAGATTTAGCATTAATAGCTGAAGTATATCGAGAAAAAGAGCTAACTAATTTAATAGAAAAGCTTTATCTTTATTTTTTAAAAAAAGAAATTAATGATCTAAAAGTATTGAAAAAGATAGAGCTGTTTTTTTTAGAAAAAGAAGATTGGAAACATTTAAAAAAAGCTAGTGAAGGAATATTGTTAATAGATCCAGATGATTTGGATACTCTTTATTATTTAGGGTTAAGTTATCAGAATCTAAATGAATTTGAGGAATCAAAAGAGCTGTTTGAAAAATTGGTAAAATCGAGGCCAAATTTCGCAGATGCCTATTATAGATTAGGCTTAATCTATCTAAAAAAGAAAAATTATAATAGGGCACAAAATTTATTTGAAAAAACCTTAGAAATATCACCTAATCACCTTGATGCTCTTTTGCATCTACAAGATCTCTATGAAAAAATAAATAATGAACATTAAAATAAAGGATAGCCAACTTTCAACTTTTTTATATGTAACATTTTCATTAATTGCAGTTCTTATTATATTTAATGAAACTATCTGTGAGCTTATTATAAGGGCCTATACAAAGAATTTAGCTATTTTGCCCTTTGATTTCGTAGTCTCGACGTTTGATAAAATTACATATTTTTTATTATTTGGTTATTTTATCTTGTCCTTGGTATATATTATTCATGCTGAAAAAAGTAATACAAATAATCTTTTCCATAGAATATTTCCAGGCTTTTTTTGTTTAGTATTTCCACTATTATTCCAGATAATAATACTTCGGTACCAATATCTTTTCCTTTGGGAGGATGCGGGCCATTATGTAAGCATAGGTATGAATTTGTTTTCAGGTTATGGTTTATCATCAAGTATAAGTGGCACTTTAGGAAGCATATATTGGCCTTATTTGCCTTTCCCTATTTATCAAAATTGTCATTATTTATTTTCAATCTTTTTTGGGCTGTTTTGGGAAATTTTTCATTCTCTAAAGGGAATAATGTTATCGATAGTTATTATAGAAAGTATTAATTGTTTTTTAATATACAAAATATCAAAAAAAATATTTAAGTCTGTTTTTTATTCAATCGGCATAAGCTTTTTATATTTTTCTATTGTGCTGTATATTATTCCTCAAAGAGAAAATCTTCAACCCATTTATGATCTTCCTTTCTCAACTCTCGTATTATTATTAGTGTACTTTTTGAACGATGAATCTTTAAGTTTTAAAAAAGCTTCTAGCCTTGGATTGATTTTAGGAATTGGAGTTTTAGTTAAAATAACTTCATTTTTTGTTCTAATAGTTCTAATTCTTTCAGTTTTGTTATATTTTCCAAAATCATTAAAAATTCGTATAAAAACGAGTTGCTTTATTATTGCAGGATTTCTTTTCTTTTTTATCCCTTATCAAATTTATTGTTTGCAATCAAAAGGAGAGGTTTTTCCAAGTAAATATACTTCGCCTTTTTATTCCCTTAATTACATACTAAAAGATAATAAATCTAGAACCATAATGTTTTATAACCAGAATAAAAATTCGATCCATGTTAAAGAAGCAAAAATATCTAAATTGAATGTGATTGAAGAAGTACCCATGGTAAAATCACCGAAAGATGATGAAGTTGTTGGCCGTCGACCAAAATTCCGATGGAGCAAAGTAGAAGGGGCATCAGGTTATGAGGTCGAGATAACAACGGATGGAGGGGAAAAAAAAGAAGAGTATTATTCTTATAAAACAACCTTAGAAACCAATTATGATTTCCAGGAAACCCAGCTGCGCTGGCGTGTGAGAGCGAAAAAAGATACGGTAACAGGGAAATGGTCCTCATGGGCTTACTTTACTCCAAAAGATACACTAGAGCAGACTTATATAATATCCCCGATAGGGGATAAAATAGTGGGACAACGCCCAAGATTCCACTGGACCAAGGTTAAAGGGGCATCCAGTTACGTAATAGAAGTAACCACAGATGGGGGGAGAAAAATAGAAGAGTATTATTCAAAAAAGACGAACAGGAAAACAAGAAATGCTCTGCCAACAACTCGGCTGCGTTGGCGTGTGAAAGCGAAGAAAGATACGGCAACAGGGAAATGGTCCTCCTGGGCTTACTTTATTCCTAAAAAGCCGATGATCATGAGGGGAAATCCAAAAAATATAATAAATATTTTCTATTATTCAAGGTTATTTCCTTACTTAATAATTATGCTATTTTCGATTTTTTTATTTGCTTTGCATATTATCTTTAAAAGAAAAACACCTATAAATTTAAATTTGTATTTTTCATTTGTTTTTATTTTGGTGTATTCAATACTTATTTTATGGTCTAAACATTTCAGTAAAGTACTGGTTAGACATTTTTATACTCAAGTTGCCCTTTCCTTTATTATTATTTTATTTGTATTAGATAACTTTTCCATAAAGAAAAATATTCATTTTTTTAAATTAAATAAAAAAAGGATTCCCATAAATAAATCGATGTTGTACATAATCATATTTGTTATTTCCACTGCAACTTTATGGAATAATGTTCAGGAGAACTGTTTTTTTATCTACGACAAATGGAAATATAAGAATCAAATTCATGGAGGGTATGAAGAAAAAAATATTTCTAATCTTGTTAAATGGATAAAATGGAATTCCAAAAAAGATGATCTTATTGCCTTTCAATATGATAATGTTGGTGAAATTCATGTTCTTACTGAAAGACCATTTGTTATTTTTTCAAAGCGCTTTAATTATAGAAAATTAATAAAATTTTTGAAGTATTATAAACCTCGATATATCATTCTCCATAATGAAAATGTCAATAGAACTCCATTCAAATTCAATGAAACGATTGAAAATGCATGTAAGGATTTAAACTACACGTCATTGGATATTATAGATCGCCATAAAATTTGGCATTTAGAAAAAGACAAAATTGAAAGATAAAATGCGCCCAAAAACTAGAAATTAGTTAAGATTATACATCGGCATCATAAAAGCTTAAAATAGTGAATTTATGAATATTCAAAAATAACAGGAGAATCCATAATGACAAAAATGAGAAAAAACATTGCTGTAATAGGGTGCGGATACTGGGGGAAAAATTTGGTCCGGAACTTTTATGAATTGAATTCTCTCTATGCAATTTGCGATATTGATGATAGCAAACTTAAGCCTTTACAGGAAAAATATCCTGTGGAGTTTTGCTCCTCACGACATATCAATTATTATTCGCCTCTTGAATGAAATGCCAAAAGAAGTCTCTGCCCATGGAGGAAATTATTTGAATCCTCATATCGCTGACGTTACAGTTACCAATCTCGACTTTCCCAGCGGAGCTAAAGCTCATATTTTTGTAAGCTGGCTCCATCCCTATAAAGAGCAAAAACTAATTGTGATCGGTGATAAAAGGATGATGATGTTTGACGACATCAATTCCGAAAATAAGCTATTTGTCTATAACCATAAAATCGACTGGATTGACAGGCTGCCGGTTCCTCGCCCAGTAGAAGCTCAGCCAATAAAGGTCTCAAAAAAAGAGCCCTTAAAATCAGAATGTGAACACTTTATTGAATGTGTGATTTCGCGGAAATCACCAATAACAGACGGAAACAGCGGGCTGAGGGTGCTTAAGATATTAGAGGCCTGCCAGGAATCCTTGAAGGAAAATGGCAAAATTTACCGTTTCACTGGCGAAGAAAAAAAGAAATATTTCGTCCATGAAAGCTCGTTTATAGATGAAAATGTAGAGATCGGGGAGGGGACTAAAATTTGGCATTTTTCTCATATTTTGAATAATACAAAGATAGGTAAAAATTGCATTATCGGCCAGAATGCGTCCATTGGGCCAAACGTAACGATTGGCAATAAAGTCAAGATTCAAAATAACGTCTCGGTTTATGAGGGAGTAATTCTTGAAGATGATGTTTTCTGTGGTCCCTCAATGGTTTTTACTAACGTGACAAATCCCCGCAGTCACTGGCCCCGTAAAGACGAATACAAAAAAACTCTTGTGAGAAGAGGAGCCTCCTTGGGGGCAAATTCAATTATACTGTGTGGTCATACTATAGGACAATACGCATTTATTGGAGCTCAAGCGTTGGTCAATAAAGATATACCTGACTATGCACTTGTTTATGGAGTCCCAGCCAGAATTCAAGGCTGGATATGTTACTGCGGGATCAAACTTAGTTTATCAAATTCAGCCGATTCTCAGGAAAAAGCAACGTGCTCCAATTGTGGAAGGAAATATAGAAAAGAAGGATTAAATGTTTCCGAAATTAAATAGAATGAGTTTTTATTTTAAAGAGGAACTGTAATACTAAGAAATGACGGAGTTATGCTCAAGTTCAGCAAATTCTGTCCTTCAAATTCATCTTCGCGCAGACTTTCGTGCATGCTTCTATACGAATTTTGACCTGTTCTGTCCGCACTCAACTGAACACTTTTAACAACCTGCAACAACTTCTGTTCATGTTTTTTTCATTCAAAAAGGCCTTTTTTATCTTAAGGGCGGTAGCCTAACTAATGAAAAATATTTCTCCGATTTAAGCCTTGAATTTTTAGCTATTATTCAATATGACAAGCAAAATATCTATCTTAATAAAAAACACACTGGCTAATGCGAGTGGGACAATTCTGCAGCCAATTCTCCATATTATTCTTGTTCCATTCTATATTCATTATCTTGGACTCGAGGGATATGGTCTTGTCGGTTTCTTCTCTGCGCTTACTATCATGCTCAGCGTGTTTACGAAGGGTTTATCTGTATCAATTCAGCGTGAGTTCGCGATACGCATTGGAGCAGATCATATGCGACCAAGCATCCGCCGGTTTCATTTCACAATGGAGATCTTCTATTACATTATTGGGATCGCGCTCGGAATAATTCTTTTGTCGACATCTGGCCTTATCGCTTCGCGATGGCTTAAACTTGAAACTATACCGTTTGAGGTCATTCGCTGGTGTGTCATGATTATCTCTTTGAGAATAGCCTTGGTATTTCCCTGCAGTGTGTACACTTCTGCTCTTTACGGATTGCAGCGTCACGTGTTAATGAATGTCATCACAATTGGTTATACCTCCCTCTCAGCAGGTTTAGGTGTTATCGCTGTATTGCTCACACGATCAGTCGTCGCGTTTTATGCAAGCGATTTAATCGCAGTTATCATTTATATTTTGGCTTTACGATACTATGCTGACAAAGTTTTGCCACCGAGACAGAAATCATTCCCCAGTCGCTTTGATTTGAACGAAATTAAGAAGATTGGGCGAATAGCAGGAGGATTAATCTGGACCTATGGTATTAATATAATTACTCGTCAGGCAGATCGAATTATAATCAGCTGCCTGTTGCCACTTGCAATGCTGGGCGTCTATAGTGCGGGCGTAGCCGGTGCGCAGCTCCTCACTTTATCATGTTTACCCTTCTTAATAGCTGTGTACCCCCAGACTTGTCAGTTAGCAATGGAAAAAAACGAGGAGGGGTATGCCGCACATATGTTTCGTAACTCCAAAGTAATGATGATTATAGTTCTATCGTGTGGACTGCCAATCTCGTTTTTTGCTCCTGAGATACTACAGGTCTGGACTCACAATAAGGTGATTGTAGAGGAAGGCTCAGTAGTAATGGCTCTATACCTGTATGGCAGCATCGCCTTTGCCCTGGCAGATACCTTACACCGCGGTCAGGTTGCGCTCGGCATCACGCGCTATGGCGTCAGATTCAACAGCTTTCTCTTGCTCTGGTATCCAGTATTGATGTGGGTATTGATTAACAGATATGGTCTGGTGGGTGGCGCAACGGCCTGGTTAGTAAATTGCGTTTCTTACTGGATATATCAAATTTTAGTTCATCATGCTGCTGTCGTAAAATCCAATTCAAAACTGATTGAGTATATAAAGGCAATTTTCGTTTTTGGAGCGGTCGGATTGACTGTTACGTATGTTTCTCGTTATATGGCCAATCTTTTGTTTCTACAATATATCTGGTTACGGCTGACATTTGCGGTGTTAGCAGCAGGTATCATTTTTACTATCGGGGTCCTTGTCGGCTTCGGATTTCGAGTACCAAAAGAAATATTTTTTAATTTGACGAAATTAGTATACTCTCCCAGAAGAAATTCAGATCAATGAAAACCATCTTTGTCAACGAATACTTAGATGATTATACCCTGCATCGGGAAGCTCGTTGAAGTTTGGCAGCATAAGTCTGAGGACTTGTGGATAGTCAAGCATACGAACGCTCAGCCTCAACGATTATTGAAATAACCTGGCAGTTGGCCAATAATAAAGGCATTGAAGGTTACAAATTTGGGATTGTTGGATGATATGTTGATACGCCATACAGTTTTCCTGATAAGCTCTGCCAAGGGAAGCGCAAATCGTGCACGTATTGCATCCTATATTTTGTCCAATATGTTCCACCGCTTGGTGAGAGGTAGCGCTATACAGCGGGAAATGAAAATAGACTTTAAAGACCTTTCTTTAATATTCAAAACTTTCAGCAGTGAGCTCACCTCCTACCTCGAGATATATCTTCAAAGAGTCTATGAGACAGCGCCTTCATTTATTGCCCGCCCTGGCGATATTGTTTTTGATGTCGGCGCAAACATAGGTGTGTATTCAATACGGCAGGCAAGTCAAGGAGCGATAGTCTATGCTTTTGAGCCGAATCACAATGCATTCTCTCGCTTGAAACAAAACATTTCTTTAAACTCTCTCAAAAATGTAATTCTTATTCCCAAGGCTGTTCACTCAAACTCATCTAGGGTGGTTTTCTCCATAGACCCGAGATCAACGTTGGCTGGTAAAGTGGTTACATCGGAAGAGCGGCCAAGTTTGCCAAATTACGTCAACATTGAGGCCGTAAGCCTTGATGAATTTGTAGAATCTATCAAATGCCCACAAATAAACATTCTGAAGATTGATACAGAAGGTTCTGAATTGGAAGTGCTGCAAGGAGCAGCTGCTACTCTTGCAAAAACGGGAAAAATAGTTTTAGAGTATCATTCTCTCAAGCTCAAGGAACAGGTCATCAAAACTATCACTGTAAACCATAAGTTTAATCTTGTTTGGGATTTAGAGCCACACAGAGTCCTCTACTTCACGCGGGAATAGACTGGAATGAGAATTAGCTAATGGAAATCATTCAAGCCATTCTAATTAGCTGTTTACCTTTTCTTGCTGTACTAATCTTTATAATCCCAGAGCTGGGGCTCATGCTCTGTGTGGTTTTTAGCCTTTTCCTGAAAGTAATAGTACAACCCCTACTGGGACCCATTGATATCACCATTTACTTGTTCACCGTGACTTATGGCACTATTTTCATCCGCTGTTCTATAGAGAAGAAAATAACTGCGCCTGACTTCAGGATTAATCTCAGCGTCATTTTACTTGCGTCATTTCTTCTTGCCTCGCTTCTCCATACGCCCCTGCCAAAGCAGGGTATTGAGTCATTCCTTTACTTCGTGTTTGTGACCATCTCCGTAATGTATGCAACTTTCATGTGGTGCACAAATATCAACCGGATAAGAAGGTTGCTCTTCATCTTCTCGGTGAGCTCGCTCGCCTATGGTGCTGTAGTATTTGTATGGGTCTTCTTATTGGGGCATGATCCTGGTTATGAAAGAGCTCTTCTATTCTCCCAAATGGCGGCCATTAAGATAGCACAACTTCTTGCTGCTGCTATTCTCGCTGCCGTTGTCCTGAAAAGTCTAATTCATAACAAACGCAAAAGATTGATGCTTAACTTGTTATTGATAGTAGCGGGGTTGGAGCTAATTGCTCTTAACTCTCGGGCGCCTCTAATCGGCCTTCTTGTCGCCGGGGCTTTTCTCTTTCTTCTCTATACACGAGGTGAAAAGAGGCGATTTGCCCTTGTCTGTCTTGTTCTGCTGGCTGTCTTCATTTGTGCATTTGCCCTGCTGCCACAACAATATACCGGGCGTTATCTTAGGATGTTTTCGTTGGAGACTGACCCCATAGTGGAAAGGCTTGACATGTGGCGATTTGTTGTCAAACATTTTTTTGATTGGTTTTTCATCGGGGCAGGAATGTCAGGTTTTGGCTATTACCACTCCTATGCCGATCCCCACAATATTTTTCTGGACATATTTGCACATGCCGGATTCTTCGCACTTCTGGCCTTTGCTTGGCTAATCGGCTCTCTAATCTATAAAGGTATAAAAATCTCCAGAACAAGAGACCAATCGTTTCACTTATTAAGTCTAGCAACCGTTGTGCCGCTCATCGTTATTTTAGTCTCCGGTCTATTCAGCACAAGCATAGGTGAGTCAAGAGCTTTATGGTTTTTCGGAGGATTAATATTATCTTTAAATCGCCTTGGCCGAGACAAGCGTGATACGGGGAAAGAACGCATTAAGATAAAATGATACGGAACAACAGAGATGAGAAACGATTATTAACCAGAATTGGAAAAAATCATTTTTCAGCAGACCCTATAATAAAGAAATGAAGTGCATAAATCGAATAGAAAGTCTAAGATAACGAAACCAAGAGGAGCAATCAATATGGCAGAAAAAAAGAAAATTGCTGTTGTAATCACCTCCAGGGCAAGCTATGCCAGGGTGAAAAGCGTTCTGAGGTGCCTCCAGAAAAAAGACGAGGTCGAACTTATCGTGATTGGCGCAGCCTCATTACTGTTAGAAAAATATGGAGAAGCGGTAAGAATTATTGAGGATGAGGGAATCCCTGTAAAAGAAAAAGTTTACATGGTGCTTGAAGGAGAAAACCCGACAACAATGGTCAAAACTGTTGGAATAGGAATTATCGAGCTTGCAACCATTTTTGACAATCAACGCCCCGACGTGGCCATTACCATCGCTGACCGCTTTGAGACCATGGCCACAGCCATTGCAGCCTCATATTTAAATATCCCTGTCGCTCATATACAGGGAGGAGAAATCACGGGTTCAATAGATGAGAGAGTCCGGCATGCTGTAACCAAGCTATCATCTCTTCATTTTGTGGCGAATGAGCATGCCGCCCGCCGAGTGAAAATGATGGGAGAAGACCCACAATTCGTATTCACTACAGGATGTCCCTCCATCGACCTGGCGAATGAAGTCATGAAGAATACGTCTCTTAATATTGAATTTTATTCAAAATACAGAGGAGTCGGGACTCCTGTGGATATAAATAAAGATTTTATCGTCGTCATCCAACATCCCGATACTACCGAATACGATTCTGCTTTTGAGCAGATGAAAGAGACCTTAGAGGCCATTCATGAATTACGAATTCCAACCATCCTCTTCTGGCCGAACATGGATGCCGGTTCTGACAAGGTCTCAAAAGCGATAAGGGTTTTCAGGGAAAGCTACACTCCTGACTTCATTTATTTTTTAAAAAACATGGACCCGGAAAACTTCCTCCGGCTCCTCATCCATTCCAAATGTATCGTGGGCAACTCCTCCGTAGGGATAAGAGAGTGTTCTTTTCTTGGCGTTCCTGCTGTCAACATCGGCCTAAGGCAAAATGGGAGGGAACGGGCACGGAATGTCATCGACGTCAATTACAACAAGCAAGAAATCATTAAAGCCGTGGAAACGCATTTTAAGAATACAAGCAAATACGAATCATCTCACCTCTATGGCGACGGAAAAGCTGGCGAAAGGATTGCCGCAATCCTGACGAAAGAAAACCTACCAGTCAAAAAAACTTTCATGGAAAATTTTTAGACTATGAAGAAGCCCCAAATTCTAAACGCCGAATCAGCAAATTATTCCGACGAAGCTAAAAAAATCCTGGAAAGCTTTGCCGAGGTCGACTACGACGACCTGACCTATGCGAGTTTAAAAATTCAACTCAGCAAAAAAACCTACGATGCCCTCATCATAAGGTTGAGAAATCCCATCGATGAGAATCTCATCAGCATCGCGCCAAATTTGAAGACGATTGCCACCGCCACAACCGGATTGAATCACATCGATACTGAGGCCTGCTACAAAAAAAGAATCAAAATCATTTCCCTTCAAGGCGAAGTGGATTTTCTAAAAAATATTTTCGCAACAGCCGAACATACCTGGGCGCTCATTCTGTCGCTCATCAGAAAAATCCCTTTCGCCCATCAGACCATACTTGAGGAGGAGTGGAACAGGGATCATTTTATTGGTTATGAACTTCATGGAAAGACTCTTGGCATAATCGGTCTGGGCCGGCTGGGAAGTATTGTTGCTGGCTATGCGCGGGCCTTCGACATGACTATTCTGGCTCATACCAAAAATAAAGGAATAATTGTTCCTGAATTCATCACCATCGTCGATCTTGTGACTCTTCTAAAAAATTCAGACATCATTTCTTTGCATCTCCCCCTTACCGAAGAAACTATCGGCTTTATTTCAAAGCCTCAATTTCTCATGATGGAAAAGACTCCTTTTCTGATAAACACCTCGCGAGGAGAAATTATTAAAGAGGAAGATTTGCTTTCAGCTCTCCAAAACGGTCTGATCAAGGGAGCCGGCCTCGACGTCCTTTCAGGAGAGGCCGTCGACAATCCCGTCATAAACAATCCTTTGATTGAATACGCGAAAACTCTTGACAACTTGATCATTACGCCTCACATTGGGGGTGCAACCAGAGAATCCATGGAAAAAACAGAAATTTTTATCGCCAAGAAAATAAGGGATTTTTTCAAAAAATGTTGACTGTAGGCCTGATTCCTGCCCGGAAAGGCTCAAAGGGGGTGGAAAAAAAGAACATCCGGAATCTGGGGAATTATCCCTTGATCGCCTACACCATCCTCTGTGCTAAAAAATCAAAGAGGCTCGACCAGACCTACATCACAACCAACGATGAGCAAGTGAAGGAAATTGCGGGAAGAATGAGATGTCCTGTCATCGACAGGCCTGATGATTTGGCTCTGGACGAAAGTCCGATGGTGCCCGTTGTTAAGCATGCCATCCGCTGGATTGAAAATAACAAAGGAAAAAAGGTTCAGATAATCTCCCTCCTTCAACCTACAACTCCTTTTCGCTTTCCAGAGGATGTTGACAGGGCTATTGATCAGTTGATTTCAACCGGAGCTGATTCTGTGGTTGGGGTTATTCAAGTGTTTAACCACCATCCGATGAGAATGTATAAAATCGAAAGCGGATTTTTATCACCCTTATTTCAGGAACCAGCCGAGGGATATCCCCGCCAGAAGCTTCCGCCCGTGTACCTGAGAAATGGGGTGATCTACACCTGCTGGCGAGATATGGTTATGGACAGAAACACTCTTCTGGGGGGAAAAATTTCACCGTTCATCATGCCCCGGGAGCGTTCCATAAACATTGATGAAGAAATGGATTTCCTGATAGCAGAAGTTACTCTAGAAAAGTATTTTCCGCATCTCAAGGAGGAATTTCATGACATTTGGTAACATCCGGATAATTGCCGAAGTGGCCTCCAATCACGGAGGGAATTTGGCTCTGGCAAAAGAATTCATCAAAATTGCCTCAAAGGTAGGTGCCGATTATGTAAAATTTCAAACCTACCGTTATAAAGACCTTGCAAAAGAAGACGACCCCCAGGCGGAGTGGATAAAAAAAACCGAACTCCCTGAGGATGCCTATCCTCAGCTCATTCAAGAATGTCAGAATAATAAAATCAAGTTCCTTACAACCTGTTTTAGTATCAACTATGTGAACCTCCTCTCTTCCTTAGGGCTCGATGAAGTTAAGGTGGCAAGCCCGGATCTTATGAATTTCAAAATGATCGAAGCTCTGGCTACCCGGTTTAAACATCTCTTCATTTCCACAGGCATGCACAGCATCAGCGAAACAGAAAACGCTGTAGATTTTTTAATTGAAAATAAAATAAATGCCACTTTGCTCCACGCTGTCTCTCTTTATCCCACCCCTTTGGAAAATGCCTGGATGGCCAAATTTTTCTGGCTCAAAGGCATTTATCCCCAAGTCGGGTACAGCGACCACACACCAGGAGTGGAGGTGGCTAAATTCGCCATGGCCAATGGGGCCGTGGTCATCGAAAAACATTTTAAACTCGGTCAATATGGCCCGGGGCGAGCAACAGCCTGGGATGCCAGACCAGAGGAAATGGAAGAATTGGTGAAATACCTAAACTTCCTTCAACAGATAAGAGGACCAGAGACCAAAGAAGGAAATGTCCATTGGCTATTTGAAGAGGAGATAAAAGCAAGAGAGCGGTTTCTGGGCAGATGGCGAAATGACTGAATTGAACCTGGATCTGAGCAAGATAAAAATTGAGAGCGAGCCTCAGAGTTGTGATTTGTGCGGAAGCTCTCCCGAATTTCATAAAAGCCTTTGCCGGAGAGACAAGTATGGCTTTTCTATCTCTACGGTTATTTGTAGAAAATGCGGAAATATATTTCTAAATCCCCGGCCCACAAAAACCTGGTACGAGTGGTTCTACAACAACCTTTACGACAAAATCGTCAAGCGCCATTTTGAAAGTTCTGAAAATCTCTGGCAATTTTTTGAAAATGAAAAAGAAGATGGGAAAAGAATATATGCAGCGATACAGAATTTTCTTCCTCAGAGCGGCAAGTTGCTTGATGTCGGCTGTTCCTTAGGAGGTTTAGCGAAACATTTTGAAGAGAAGCGCTGGGAGGTATGGGGAATAGATCCCATGGAGCACCATATCAAATTTGCCAAAGAAAATGTTCATGGCACCTTCCTTGCTACCTCCATAGAAGATTTTGACACCGGCGTGAAATTTAATTTAATTGTCATTGTCAGAACACTCAACCATCTCTTTTCTCCTTTTCTTTTCCTGGAAAAAACACGGGGTTTGCTCGAAGAAAGTGGCTTCATATACATTGAAGTTATCGATCCCCGGTTCTCGCTTTTCAAACCTCATTGCCGGACACAGATCGACCATCCATTTCTTCTTTCAGCTTCCACGCTTCGGAATTATTTGGCAAAGGCGCTTTTTTCCCTGAAAACTTTAAGAAAAGTAAACGGTTATTATCAAATTTTGGCTGCTCCTTCGCGGGAGCCTTCTCAGAAAAGAAATGTAAAAAATTTTTATTGTTTAAATTCACTGACAATTTTGAAAAATTCACTGATTTTTATCATCTCAAACTCTATTCGGAAGTGGCTTTAGAGTCTAAAGAGGTTGTATTTTCTATTTAGGGTTGGACAGACTAAAAGAGCATATTTTCGCCATGGCGTTGATCAATTCATCAGATAAGCTATTCCACATGATCCACTAAAATGACAAAGCCAACTATTTTTGTTACAGCTTCTCTTCCCATGATGATCCGAAATTGGGTTAGAACCGACCTTCTGCTCAACATGTCTCAAAAATTTAGAATCATCCTGCTTACTCCTTTGGGGAAAGACCACAATTTTGTCAAATCCTTCTCCTCAGTCGACCTATTGATTGAAAACCTGCCTTTCCAGGAAAGCTTCCTCTCCTTACTCGGAAGACGCCTGTTCAGCATTGCCTCCATGAGAAGGTTTTCAAAAACGAAAAAAGTAGATACTCTGCTCTTCAAAGAAGTCATGCTCAGGCAAACCCGGTTTTGGTATGCTCTCCTGCGAACAGCCATAGACATTCTGAATCGACGGAAATTCATGGAGAAATTTGGATGGTGGCTTTGGAAAAGATACTGGCGAAAAAGCCGTGCTTATGCTGACTTGTTTAATAAATTTCAGCCAAAGGCGATTTTATCGACCCACCCTTATTTGGAAACCGAATGGCCCCTCCTCTATCATGCTCAGGAAAGAAGCATTCCGCTCTATGCTTTTATTCACAGTTGGGATAATCCTTCTTCAAGAGGAGAGCTCTTTTTTAAATTCAAAAGACTGATGGTCTGGAGCGAATATGTGAAGGACATTCTCCACGAATATTATCCTAATTTTGGCGATCACGATATCGTCATAACAGGGGCTCCCCAATACGAGACTTTTTTTCATAAGAATTGGCTCGAGCCAAGAGATGATTTTTTTAAGAGGCATGGGATTGACCCAGAAAGGAGACTTGTTCTCTTTGGGTGTGGAGGGCCTCTCTTTCCGAGCGAGGTTGACATTGTGAAATTTTTGATAAAGTTATTTCAGTCTGGACCTTTAAAACATAAATCCCACCTTTGGGTGAGGTTCTATGGAAGCCATGACTACAGGCCATCTTTAGGTCCGTTGGAGGATAAGGCTGTCACTTTAGAAAAAGCGCCCTCGGAATTTTGGGGAACCTTCCGGGTCGAGAGAGACTGGAAAGGTAAGGAGGATGACCTGAAGAATTATTTAAACCTTCTATACCATAGTTCGGTCGTGGTATGTTCGGCTTCTACAATTACCTTAGATGCCCTAGTCATGAACAAGCCGGTGGTCAACATCGCTTTTGACGGTAGCCAAAGAAAAGACTTTATGCACTCCGTAAGGAGAATTTATTTTGGTTTTACCCACTATCAAAGAGTTGTCAGGTCTGAAGCTGTGAAGATTGTTCTAAATTACAAAGAACTCCAAAAGCACTTAAATAGGTATATAGAGGAACCGTCTCTGGACGAAGAAGCCAGACTTCGTCTCATGAACGAACTCTGTGGCCCTGTGGATGATAAAATCAGTCAAAGAGTAATCTCTTTAATCGCCAGCGAAGTAGCTGCGGAATAACGTTACCAAGAAAATGGAAAGCAAAATCATATAAGAGGTCTTCATATCAGGTGGTCGAATAAAAAAATCGTCCAGCGTTGGTCGCCCATGAACAGTAAGAAAAAAATATTGTTCCCATATATCAACATGAGCACTTTCGTTGAAAGAGATCTTCATATTTTAAAAAGGAGATATGTTGTTTGGCCTGTGAGATATCACAGTGTTAAAAATGTTGTTGATAATTTTCAGACGATTCATAAAGTTGATGCTATTTTCTGCTGGTTTGGGTCTATCCGTTTTTTGCCTCTGATCCTCCTGGGAAAACTTCTCAAAAAGAAAATAATTGTGGTTTCGGGAGGATATGATGTGGCTAACGTCCCTGAGCTCAAGTTTGGAAACATGTGGCCCAAATATAAATGGGGCCTCCCGAGAATTTTAGGGATTATCTTGTTTCGGATGGCAGATAGAATCCTCTGTGTCTCGGAAAGTAATTATCACGAAACCTTGGTGAATGCGAAGGTTCCCCCAAAAAAAACAGTAATCATTAAACATGGCTTTAGTGATATATCAGAAACCCTGAAAAAAAGGCTTCATGAAAATTCCAAAGATATTATGGCCATCACTGTCGGCATCATTGATTCCTGTACAATCCACAGAAAGGGGCTTCTTGCCGTGGCCAGGCTCTCCAGGTATTTGCCTGATACACCATTTTTATTTATCGGAAAGTATGAGCCGGAGGCAATAAAAATCCTGAGGCAAGAATCCAGTGAAAAAGCACAATTCATGGGATTCCTTGAAAATTCTGAACTCCACGAATTTCTTTTAAAGGGCAAAATTTATCTTCAGCTTTCTGTCCATGAGGCGTTTGGCTGCAGTCTGGCAGAAAGCATGTTATTCAACTGTATTCCGGTTGTTTCTAACAAATACGCCCTCCCTGAAGTCGTCGGAAATGCGGGATTTTGTGTGAACACGGAAGATCTCAAGGGAATTTCTGTGGTTGTGGATAAGATTTTGAAAGGGAATATTTATCCCTTAGAAAATCCTCGAGAGCGAATACTGAAAGAGTTCCCAATAGAAAAGAGAGCTGAGAAGTTGTTATCGGTCATGAAAGACATTTTAAAGGATTAAGAAATCATGGATAACCTGCCAATGGCATCCATCTTCATCCCCTGCCGCAAGGATTCATTACACCAGAAGAAATATGGCTGAAGAAAAATTTTCCTCCTATAATTAATGAAATTTTTAGTAATAGTGTACTTGATGATATGGGAATTATAGATAGTAAATCATTTCTACAGTATTACCATAATTTCCTAAGTGGAAAAAAGTTGATATCACATACAGAAATCTTCAGGACACTAGTTGCCGAGGTGTGGGTAAGAAAAAATTTAAGCTCTTTCTCAAAAATAACTACAAGGAAATAAATATTTGATTAGTAAATTCATATAATGAAACTTCAGGACAATAAGCAACAACTTTAGAAAAAAGTCGCCACGAATGAAAAGGTTTGGAAAAAGATTGTATTATCTGAGTAATTCCGAGAACATGGTTTATTTCTTAAGGAGTAGAGGATGAAAACACCTTTTGTTGACTTAAAAGCACAATATGAATCAATCAAAGAAGAAATTGATCAAGCAATTTCTGATGTTATTTTTGACTCAGCTTTTATTGGAGGGAAATATTTAAAAACCTTTGAACAAAATTACGCAAATTATATTGGCACAAAACACTGTATAGGTGTTGGCAATGGAACAGATGCACTTTTTATTACCTTAAAGGCACTAGGTATAAAAAAAGGGGATGAGGTTATAACAGCCGCCAATTCTTTTATAGCCACCTCAGAAGCAATTACAATGACAGGTGCAAAAGTTATTTTTGTAGACTGTGATAATGATACCTATAACATCGATGTCCAGAAGATTGAGAAGGCCATTACGAAAAAAACAAAAGCAATCATCCCTGTTCATCTTTATGGACAGCCGACTGACATGGATCCTATACTTGAGGTAGCGCAAAAATACAGCCTCTATATAGTTGAAGATGCTGCTCAAGCCCACGGAGCCGTATACAAAAGCAGAAAAGTTGGAACTCTAGCTCCGCTTGCATGTTTCAGTTTTTTCCCTGGCAAAAATCTCGGTGCATACGGTGATGCCGGGGCAATAGTAACTGATAACGAAGAATTAGCAGAAAGAGCAAGAATGTTTGCAAATCATGGAAGAAAAGAAAAATTTGAGCATGAATTTGAAGGAGTCAACAGCAGACTTGACGGCTTACAAGCTGCAATCCTTGATGTAAAGTTGAAACATTTAGAAAAATGGATAGAACGAAGAAGGTCAATTGCTAGAATGTATGATGAAGAACTAAAAGATAACGTGATAACTCCGGCTATCTTGCCTGATGTAAGACATGTATACCACCTTTATGTCATAAGGGTAAAAAACAGGAACAAAGTAAAAGAATTTTTAGCTGAGAAAGAGATTCGTACTGGTATCCATTATCCTATACCGCTGCCATTTCTGAAGGCTTATAGTTATTTAGAACATATATCCGCAGATTTTCCAGTCACATATTCCATAAAAGACGAAATACTAAGTCTTCCAATCCATGGTGATATGACAGATGACCAGGTTGAATATGTAATAAAGCAATTAATAGATGCGGGAAAAAAATATAAATAAGGGAAAAAAATGAATAGCACAACACAGAAAAAAATCAGGTTTGCTCTGATCGGCTGTGGGACAATAGCTAATAAACATGTAACAGCTATCAACAGACTTAGTGATGCTGAGGCGGTTGGAGGATACGATATCGATTCTCATATCGGAACTGCCTTTGCTGAAAGGCATTCCATTCCAGTATTTAATAGTGTTGAAGAGATGATAGAAAAAACAGATCCTCAGGTATTGAATATATTAACGCCCTCGGGCAAGCATGCTGAAAATATATTAGAATTAGTCCATCTTAACAGGCATTTTGTTGTAGAGAAACCCCTAGCATTAAGACTGGATCAAATCGATAGAATACTTCAAGAATGCGATAAAAGAGGGCAAAAATTATTTGTCGTCAAGCAAAATCGCTTCAATCCTCCTATTCGAAAACTCAAACAGGCCTTGGACAAAGGACGATTTGGCAAACTTGTGCTAGGGACTGTAAGGGTCAGATGGTGCCGAAATCAGGATTATTATGACCAAAAATCATGGCGGGGCACATGGGCGTTTGATGGCGGTGTTTTAACCAATCAGGCAAGTCACCACATCGATATGCTGATTTGGATGATGGGAGAAGTCGAAAGTGTCATGGCAAAAACATCCACGGTGCTCGTTGATATTGAAACAGAAGATACAGGCATCGCGATTCTTAAGTTTAAAAATGGTGCCTTAGGTGTAATTGAAGCAACAACTGCAACAAGACCCAAAGATTTGGAGGGGACCATTAGTATTCTGGGAGAAAAAGGGTCAGTCGAGATTGGGGGTTTTTTCATGAACGAACTTAAGACCTGGAATTTTGTCGAGCCTGATGAGATGGACAAAAATATATGGGAAAAGCATGCAAAAGTACCTGATGAGTTTGCATGGAACCATACTGAATTTTTCAAAGATGTGATTAATAGCCTAAGAAATGATAGAAAGGGGTTGATTGACGGAGTGGAAGGAAGAAAATCCATTGAATTGATAAATGCGATTTACGAATCAGCAGAGACAGGCAAAGAACTTTTATTACACTTTACACCCAGAATGTCTCGTCTTGGAGTAACCAATGATCAGTGAAAGAGCAATTATTCACCAAAATGTTAAATTAGGAAAAAACTGTATCATAGAGGACTTTGTAATCATCGGTGCTCCCCCAAAGGACCATCTTGCCGGAGAAATTGAAACAATCATCGGAGACGATTCAATCATCAGGTCTCATACTGTAATTTACGCTGGGAATAGAATAGGTAATAATTTTCAAACAGGTAATAAGGCAAACATAAGAGAGCTTAATGAGATAGGTGATGATGTAAGTATCGGAACATTGTCAGTCGTAGAACACCATGTAAAGATTGGAAATGGCGTGAGAATTCATACTCAAGTTTTTATCCCGGAATTCACAATCTTGGAAGATGAAAGCTGGGTAGGGCCGAATGTAGTCATCACTAATGCGAAATACCCAAAATCTCCAAATGCAAAAAAAAAGTTGAAAGGACCTCATATTAAAGCGTATGCAATAATTGGAGCAAATAGCACACTGCTTCCAGGTTTAATTATTGGTGAGCATGCCATTATTGGGGCAGGAAGTGTGGTGACAAGAGATGTGCCAGGTAAGTGTGTAGTAGCGGGAAACCCTGCCAAATTGATTAACAAAATAGAAAATTTACCTTACTGAAATAACAAGCCTGGAAAAAAACAACTCAACGAGGAAACTTTTGAGTAATTATCCCGCCGTTTCAGTTATAGTCTTATGCCGAAATGAAGAAAAGTTTATAGGCAAATGCCTAAATTCCATTATTGCCAATGACTATCCAAAGGAAAAGTTAGAAGTATTAGTTGTTGATGGAATGAGTGAGGATGGAACAAGGAAGATTGTGGAAAAGTACAGGGAGAAGCACCCCTTTATAAGATTGTTTAATAATCTTAAAAAACTCACACCGTTTGCCTTCAATGAAGGGATAAAAAATTCGCATGGGGACTTAATTATGATCATGAGTGCCCATGCAACATATGGAGCAGATTATATAAAAAAATGCGCATTGGCATCACAGAAATATGGTGCTGACAATGTCGTTGGCGTTTGGAAGGTCATGCCAAGAGGCGAGGGCTTCATTGATAAAGCTGTTGTATCAGCCCTGTCTTCCTCATTCGGAGTCGGGAACGCCAAATACAGAACAGGTTCAAAGAAAAAAAAAGAAGTTGAGCACGTCGATACAGGAGCTTATGGCTGCTACAAAAAAAGTGTGTTTGAAAATGTGGGTCTATTTAACGAGAATCTTTCCAGAGGGCAGGACATGGAATTTAATTTAAGATTAAAAATGGCAGGGGGAAAAACTATATTAGTCCCTGATGCAGTCGTTTACTATTCTGCACGATCAGATTTTAAGACCTTTTGCACGCATAATTTCAGAAACGGTGTCTGGGCTATTCTTCCATTCAAACATTCAACTGTAGTGCCGGTTTCACTTCGACATCTGGTCCCACTCGCTTTTGTATCAAGTTTAATAATTTCAGGAATACTATCTCTATTTTTTCAAATTTTCTTTTTGCCTTTCTTATTAATAATTGGTTCGTATTCTACATGTAATATTTACTTTTCTGCCCGGATGGCTTCAAAAAAGAAAGATATAAGATATTTTTTTATAATGCCGGCAATATACAGCTCTCTACATATAGCTTATGGTCTAGGGTCTTTGTTTGGATTAATGAGAGTAGTCCTAACAAAGCAATTTTGGAAAAATCGATTTAATAAATAAAATGTTAAGATACTCCTCTTAGGAAAACTTGAAATATGTTAAAACGTTTGTTTGATATAATATTTTCTCTTATGGGACTTGTAATTTTTCTCCCTTTGATGGCAATACTTGCCATCCTGATCAAAAAGGAAGACAGAGGACCAGTTCTGTATCGTGGCGTGCGCGTCGGAAGACACGGAAACCTTTTCAGGATGCTCAAATTCAGAACAATGGTAATGAATGCTGAAAAATTAGGAGGGCCATCCACGTCCGATGATGACCCAAGGATAACAAAAACCGGAAATCTTCTCAGGAAATATAAACTTGATGAACTGCCGCAGCTTATAAATGTGTTAAAAGGTGAAATGAGTTTTGTAGGGCCAAGGCCCGAAGTTCAACATTATGTTGATATGTTTACTGAAGAGGAGAAAGCTATTTTGAATGTACGTCCCGGAATAACTGACTGGGCATCTCTCTGGAATCCGGATGAAGGAGCAATATTAAAAGGAAGTAAAGATCCAGAAAAAGCTTACATGGAAATGATAAGACCGGAAAAGCTAAAATTACAACTGAAATATGTAAGGAAACGGTCTTTCTGGATTGATTTAAAAATAATCCTTCTGACATTAAAGACAATTATGATAAGATGACTGTTTATTTACATAAAATACACCGAAATGACACAAGAGTCAGGAATTATGATGAGGTATTCTAAGGAACTTTTAAAAGAATTATACAGAACAATGGTTAGAATCCGGTTCTGTGAAGAGAGTCTTGTGGAGCCAATTCTCAAAGGAAAGGCCCGCTGCCCGGTTCACCTTTACACGGGCGAAGAAGCCATCGCTGCCGGAGTATGTGCTGTCCTCGCGAAGAAGGATTATGTTTTCAGCACCCACCGTTCTCATGGACACTATCTGGCTATGGGCGGAGATATGCCTGCACTTATGGCCGAGATTTACGGTAAAGAAATTGGCTGTTCCAGGGGAAGAGGAGGCTCGATGCACCTTATTGCTCCTGATAAAGGAATGATGGGTTCTGCTCCAATTGTTGCAGGAACGATCTCTCTTGCAGTTGGTGCTGCACTGGCATCTTCTATCAGAAAAGAGAAGCGTGTAACAGTCAGCTTCTTCGGGGACGGGGCTGCGGGTGAAGGCGTTCTATATGAATCTTTGAATTTTGCAGCTCTCAAGAAACTTCCGATTATTTTTGTTTGCGAAAACAACTTTTATTCGACGCATTTGCCTATAAGCGAATGCCGTGCCGGCAATTATATATATGAAACAGGAAAGCTATTCCGCATAAAAAGTTACAGGTCTGATGGGAATGATGTTTTGCAGGTCTATAAAATAGCAAAAAAAGCAGCTGAATTATGCAGAAAAGGGCAAGGCCCGGTTTTTCTTGAATTTATGACTTACCGGATGCGCGGCCACGTGGGACCAGATGACAATATCCAGGGTACTCATACTGATATCAGGCCAAAAAAAGAAATCGCAAAGTGGCAGAAGAAGGATCCGATCAATAAATATGAGCGGTTTTTAATTAAAAATAAAATTATGAATAAAGAGGATATGGGAAAAATATGGAAGCAGGCAGAAAAAGAAGCTCACAAAGCCCATGCGTTCGCTCTCAATAGTCCTTATCCAAAAAAGGGAGAATTGACAAAGTATGTCTTCAAAGAATAGAAAACTTCAATACAGTTTGGCTATTAATGAAGCTTTACACCAAATGATGGCCCAAAATAAATCTGTTTTTTTGATCGGCCAGGGTGTTAAAAGCCCCTGGTATGTCGGTAATACTTGTCAGGGATTATTGGAAAACTTTGGACCGGATAGATTAATTGATACTCCTGTTTCCGAAAACGCTATAACTGGCTCGGCAGTGGGAGCAGCGATTGCCGGCATGAGGCCGGTAGTTGTCCATCCAAGGATGGACTTTATGATGTATGCCATGGACCCGATCATCAATGAAGCAGCAAACTGGCATTATATGTGCGGCGGGAAATCATCGGTTCCTGTTGTTATCTGGGGAATAGTAAACCGCGGAGGAGAACAGGCAGCACAACACTCTCAGGCATTCCAAGCTTTGTTCGCGCATATTCCCGGGCTAAAGGTCGTCATGCCATCAACTCCATATGATGCCAAGGGACTAATGATCGCAGC
>Ga0114919_10000991_pt1 | contig 22800 bp, 34 predicted proteins | sample BlataG_FD_88682 | JGI IMG/M metagenome (GOLD analysis project Ga0114919, IMG submission 88682) | Deep subsurface microbial communities from Black Sea to uncover new lineages of life (NeLLi) - Black_00105 metaG | ecosystem: Environmental > Aquatic > Marine > Oceanic > Sediment | place: Atlantic... | reverse complement strand
CAGAGGCTAAGGATGCAAAAGAAGGGGGGTTGGCAAATCTTGGGCAACTCTGGACCCGATGCAAGGAACATAATGTAACTACCCAGCAAGCCACTGCGTTTCTCAAGATGCAATTTGAGGGTCAAGAAGTGAAGGACCTTGATCTTAATCTGGCGTGGCAGGCTATAGAGGGGCAACTAATTCCACTCCTCAATAAGGGGGATGAGAATGCTCCTGGCGCTTAGTCCTGCAGAAGAGAACGAGCTCCGCACCCAGGTCCTTTGCAGGGAGATACAGGTTGACTTCATCGAGGTGGGGAAGCTGTTGGTTGCCAACTCGGATCGGGCCCTATGGTCAACCTTGGGCCACGAATCCTTCTCCGACTATGTGGAGAGCTTGGGGGTGTTCTCTTACTCTCACGCTACGAGGCTCATGGGGATTACCAGATTGATTCTGGATGATAAATTGACCCTTCCTGATGTCATGGAGATGGGGGTATCCAAGGCAACCCTGCTTCTGCCCCTGAAGGAGATCACCGAGGAAAGAATCGAGCAAGCCAAACAGCTATCGGTACGGGAACTGAGGGCTGAGATCCAGGGGGAACCCAAGGAACGAGAAGGCACACTAATCATCTGCCCCCGATGCGGGGAGCAGTTCAGGAGGTAGAAAATGGAGCGGTCGCCAGTTCGTAACATAGAGGACTCAATACTAGAAGTTCTTGACGAAGCCTATGTCATGGGTTACGAAGATGGCAAGGCAGAGAATGATCCCCAAATCAGTTAGGGAGGCCGTCAAGAGAAGGGCCAATGGGATTTGTGAGTGGTGCTTCAGGGGGCCAGATTTCAGGGGTATACACTATGCCCACAAGAAATCCAAAGGCTCAGGGGGCACAGATACCGAGGACAATATAGATTATTTATGCGCCCGATGTCATATAGACCTTTGGCATGGGGGCCACAGAAAGGAGTTCCGCACAACTGAATAGCCTTGGGGTTACACGGTGTGAAACTGATGGCATGGGGGCCACAGAGGGGAGGAGCCGTGGTGAAAAAAAGCCCCAAGGAGCCTTGAATGGGGTTTTGTCCATGCTGTTTTGGCAAGCTAGGTGGGTTCTTTACGAAGAGCCGTAAGCGTCCGAAAAAGAAACAGCGGGGTTTTTTACAACATGCGGAGCCTAGTTAGGATGCAGCAACCCCTAGCCCCAAACAAGGCACGTCGTGGCCAGGAGTGGGTGGGAGCGAGATACCGTGAACAAACGAGACAGTACGGGTTGCTCCAGAAGGTTCAAGTGGTAAAGGCTGTCAGAGACAGAATCACTTGGTGTAAGCCACGGCCAGCCCTGCGGTGGCAAGTGCGCCTGGAGATGCCTTAAACGATGGCGGGGGCCGCAGGGCACCCTTCGGGGTAATGCGAAGTAATAAACAGTTTGGGGGAGTCTGCCGGATAACGCATGAAGAAGGCAGATGGAGTATGGAATACAGCGACCTTCAGATGATGAGAGTGAGGGCCTTAACCGGTGAGAGTCTGGACTTTAGAGTCAACTGGGCTCGTTCGCAAGCTGGGCTTGAACTTAGCCCTTCCCCTGCAAGCTGTCCCCGAAGGGAGCAATCTTAGGAGAATCTTAACCTAACCCAGTGCGACAAGGAGGTTAGAAATGGGGATAGGACAGATGGCACTAGAGCCAAAGGCATCCAATAGCTTTGACTTGGTTCTATCCACAGGAGTCAGATTGCAACTCCATGAGGGCGTGGATGGGACATTAACTATCATGCCACAAAGCGTTATCCCTGATGACTTACTTAGGGTAGAGATGGAGGCTGCGCCTGGGAATATGGTGATGCAGGGCTATACACGTCAAATACGAGTTGAACCATACTCGACATAAGGAATGTAGTGCGTACATAGGAGGGTGCTAAATGGATTGGAAAGAGTTTAAGGGAAAATATGGTCATATCAAGGTAAGTTTCACAGACTACTATAAATATGTCTTCTCCTTTGATTCCGTTGACTCACCGAATAACTCTATTACCTTGTATTTTGGCGCTGATAAGGATGACATATATCGCTTTTATGTTGATACGAAACCATTGCGAATAGACGAATTACCCCTAGAACCATTCAGAGCAAAAACTAGGGATGAGGGCCAAATAGATTGGGATTATTGACATAAGTTACTCGTGCAAAGGAGGGGAGATGAATACCAGAAATGACAATGGTTCAGCAACCTATATTGGTCAACTGAATCAGCCAGATTGGCAAAAGGCATATCAACGGAATTGTCACCATGATTACAAGCCAACATTCCAAGGTGGTGACGCCTATAAATGCTCTAAGTGTGGCAAGGAAATAGAGATGACCGAGGACTAACCCGCCCCTAGGGGCGAAAGGAGGTGAAAGAGTGGGTTGGGAAGAGACGGTAATACGGCACAGGGAGATTCGTGTGATCTATACACCAGAGGAGAAGTACACCCTGGATTTGAGCTTTATAGATGACTACCGCAACGAGGTGGACTTTCTACTTAGGGCCCAGGCCGAGAAGACTTGGCCCATAGCTTATAGTAAAGCCTTCAAGGAGGGGAAAAGGGACATTATTGAGTGGCAACTGAGCCGAGGTATTCAAACTATTGCCACCCTTGAGTTGCAAACCATATTGAAGGGCTTAACCTAACCTACCCCACGGGGCAAAGGGAGGTAAACGATGGACGATATATTTTTCTGGACACGACACGATAAACACGGGTACTGTTCAAATTTTTACCGCTCCCCTGTCTTCATCGACGGTAAGATTTGGCCGACAGTAGAGCATTATTATCAAGCACAGAAGTCCAGAGACCTTAGCGAGCAGAAGATGATTCTACGCTGTGAGACTCCCAAAGAGGCGAAGTTCGCAGGATACCATGTCACCCTAAGACCTGACTGGGAAACAGTCAAGGAAGAGATAATGCTCATGGGGCTTAGAACGAAGTTCCAGCAACACCGTGATCTCGGGAAGAAGTTGTTGGCTACCGAAGATGCTGCCCTACATGAAGATAGCCCTTGGGACAAATATTGGGGATATGTAAAAGGTCAGGGGCAGGATAGACTTGGTATATTACTGATGCAGGTGAGGGATGAGTTGCGGTTAGAGGCAGCTAACTCGACATAAGGAATCGTTAGCTAACATGCCCGAGGCCCTGGTAAGTGTTTAATTGTTGGACGATTTGAATGATTGGGTCTGTTAATCATCTGCTCGGAGGCATTATCGTTCACTTCTTGAATGATTGTAGGGCCGGGGCACCAGAAACAGAATGATTGTTTGGTGTAAGACAGGAGCAGACTTCGCGGAGGTGCATTGGAAGGGGGATGGCACCCCGGTCTGCTTCTATCCAGCCCCGCACAAGATATGTACCACGGGAAATGTCTGCAATGAGCGTTGGGATAACTTTGTACGATTGTCGGAGTGCGAATTAGAGCAATGCCTTTGGAGGCACCAGAAAGGAGAGGAGGATGGACTGGGAAGAAACAGTGCTGAGCGATGAGGAATATACCAAAATTGAGGAAGACTTTGTAAGTCCCGATGATGATAATTGGTTGGGCAAGGTACAAGATGCTGTAGCCAAAGCCCAAGCCGAGAAGTCCTACAAGGCAGGGGTTAATACTAGGATAGACGAGGATATTGCAAGAGATTCCAAACTATATGAAGATGGCTATTCCGCAGGCAAGAAGCATGGCCATTCTGAGGGCAAGAAGGACGGGAGAAGAGGGTTGATTGAGTGGGGAGACGATATATGTCCTCATGGCACTTTGACAGCAGACACCTCCGTTGCTTCTAAGCGTGAATGCGGAGAATGTTGGCAAACTCTACTGAAGGAGTTGGAGGGTGCCTAGAAAACGAATGATAAGTCCCGAGTTCTGGTCGGACCAGAAGGTAGGAAACTTCGATTTCCCGGAGCAGTGCCTATTCATCGGTATGTGGAATTTCGCAGATGATGAGGGCTTGATTCGTTACTCTGCCTCATATCTGAGAGGGTGTATTTTCCCCTATAAAGACATACCGCTTGAGCAGATAGAGGGGTGGAAGAGTACATTGGAATCTGCCGGCTTAGTCTTTCACTACACGATAGACCGGCAAGAGTATGCCTGGATTGTGAACTTCCGCATCCATCAGGTCATAAACAAACCACAACCGAGCAAACTACCTCCACCTTCTTTGCAAAATCAACGATTTCGGCGCAGTATTTACCACCGGGACAAGTACACTTGCCATCTCTGCGGTGGGACAACTGATACACAGGCAAGGGTTAATCGCTGCTTTTCCAAGGCCCCCTCCTTAGACCATTTGATACCCCTCTCCAAAGGGGGGACTAGCTATCCATCAAACCTCAAAACAGCATGTCTTCATTGCAACAAAACACGCAGCAACCAAGACTTGCCTTTTCCGACACCATTACCGGAATCTTCCGGTAATACTACCGTACCAGTTGAGGCTAATATAAAAGAAGAGAATATAAAAGAAAAGAAGGATGCTGACGCACCCGACCCAAGGGTTCGGGAAATCTCGTTGACACTTGAGGGGGTACGGGGTCATATATCACCGTCCTATGGTCAAGAGGCAAAGGCTATCAAGTGGATGTTGAGGTTTTATGAGTCGCAGCAGATTCTCGACTGCTATGCAGCCTTGAAGAAAGACCCTTTTTGGAGAGAGAAGCACCTTGATATGATGAGCGTGAAGAAACAAATCGGCGCCTGGCTGAAACCAGCCCGAGACAAATCCAGCGAATTGCCGGACATATAGTGATGGAGTTGACATGAACGATAAGCCAGTCCCGTACGATTTGGAGGCCGAGCAGGCAGTCATCGGCTCTCTTCTGATAGACGAATTCTGCATCCACGAAATAGCCGACTTCCTTCAACCTGAAGACTTCTACCGGGAAAAGAACGCCTGGATATACGAGGCGTGTCTAACTCTCAGTGAACGCGATGAGACGATAAACCAAATCACCGTTGCGCAGGAATTGCAACGTTGCAACAAATTGGAGCAGGTAGAGGGGACTGCTTACCTGATACATCTCACTGCGATAACCCCGACCTCAGTACACATTGATTCCTATGCCCATATCGTGCATAATCTGGGCTTCTCACGGAGGCTGATTCAGGCTGCGGGACAGATAGCGAAGATAGGGTATGAGGCTAGGGACACTACTGAGGCGTTGGGTGATGCCATCCGCCTATTGATTGGGCTGGGAGAGCAGACTAAACGACAGGGCCTCGTTCCGCTTGCCGAGATTGCAGATGCTCACAGCATGGTCTTCCAAGATTGGCTGATGCGTGGCGGTGAGCGCGGAATCTCTACCGGACTCAAAGACCTGGATCGGGCAATTGATGGGCTAGTCCCTGGCAGGTTGCACCTGGTTGCGGGTAGACCGGGGATGGGCAAGACGCAGCTAGCATTGACCATTGGCCGAGAAGTGGCGAAACAAGGTCGCCATGTAGCGATCTTCTCTCTTGAGCAAACCGGTGGCTCCCTCTTAGAGAGGCTGACATTTGCGGAAGCGGGCATAAACCGATATGCGTTGCGTGGCAAGGAGCATCCAGATGATGAGGAATATCACCGTCTTTGGGATTCCTATGAAGTGCTAAGTAAGCTGCCGATCTATGTAGACGATACAGGGGCCATCCTGACAAGCCAGGTACAGGCCCGCTTGATGCGGCTAAAATTAGAGGTGGAAGTGGGCTTGGTGATATTTGACTACATCGATCTAGCGGGGGACAAATCAGATTCCGAAGAGAAGCGGTACCACTCAGTAGCTCGTGCATTGAAAGCCATAGCCCAGACATGCGATGTACCGATGTTAGCTTTGGTTCAATTAAACCGGCAGGTAGAGGGCCGCAACCCCCCGGTGCCCAAATTGTCCGATTTGAGGTATTCAGGGGGATTAGAAGCGGTGGCTGATGTTGTGTTGCTACTCTATCGCGAACAGTACTATATTGACCGAAAGGAGATGCGAGAGGAAGAGAGGGATGATCCTGAGAACAGTCTGCGTGTCATTGTAGCCAAGCACAAAGAGGGGCCTGTTGGGAAGCGGGTCCTCTACTACAATGCCTCAATAGGCAGGATAGCGGGACAGGCGTGAGGGGAGTTGCCACGATGCAAATAACCGAGCAGCAGTTCTCTCAGCAGGTGGAAGAGCTTCTTGAAATCTATCATTGGCGGTGGTGTCATTTCAGGCCGGCCAGGACCTTGAAGAAGGGAAAGTATGGCTGGCGGACTGCCATGTCGGGGGATCAAGGCTTTCCTGATTATATTGCCGTACGGAATGGGAAGCTACTGATATTTGAGCTTAAGAGTGATAAAGGCAAGCCGAGTAATGCACAGGTGGAGTGGCTAATGGATTTGATGATGGTGGCGGCGGCAGCTGAGCTACGGGTCGGGGGGATTATAGAGGTGAAATTATGGAAGCCTGAGAACTGGGACGAAATAGTAGAAATGTTGGGAGAGAATGAGATTTGCCCTACTGCATGATGGGAAGTTCTACCCGTTCGAGGCTGATTCGATAGAGGAGGGTGAATTGGAAGCATGGTGTATATGGTTCAGCTTGGAATACAACTGCGGATACTGGATTCCGAAGAAGGAGGTGACTGATGAGTGAATGGCAGTTATGCCCCGTGTGTAATGGCGCTGGCGTAGTTAGTGGTGGCTATTTCATGAGAGGTGGTGATTATGATCGCTGGGTTAGCAATAGTGTCTTTGAATCGTGTCGTGTATGTGATGGTAAGGGGATAATTCAGCGCCCAGAGGAGGTAACCGATGAGCCTAAAGGATAGGATTAGGGAGATGCAACCTGAGTGGCTGGAATTCAAGGAGGAGGTAGGGTTATGAAGCAGCCGATGAGCCTAAAGGATAGGATTAAGAGTTTGTTCGATGAATATAAATGTTTCTACCTACCAGAGTATCAGATTCTTGAAGTAGACTTCCCCGAGTTAATCGAGGCCATCATGGAGGCCATCGAGGAGGACAAGAAGGTTAAGCAGGCAAACCTTCAGAAAGCTGGGAGATTCAAGGGCTACTGTCAAGGGTATGAGGTGACTGATGGACTGGGAGCTGACGGGGAAGCAGGATGAGTGAGAGGGACACCCCAGTATATTGTGACTGCTGCGGCACCGAGAAGCTAGGGGTGCTGCGCGATGGCAAGCTGATTATCACTGATCGGCGCGATGGTCGGTGGCACATCAAGACGCTATCTTTGCAGGAGTTCGCCAGGCTGATTGAGGAGGCGTTGAAACAGAGGGCTTGACAAACCCTTTTTGTGGGTGTAGAATATATGTTTGACAACTGAATAGCCTTAGTGACCTGTAAACGGTCGAAGCAGGGATGCTGTGATGCCTCGTGTATCGAATCCACTTCGGTCGTTTTTTGTTTGTCATGGAACTGATAGGCGAAAAGACATACAAGCTGGACCTTGCCGGCGACGAGGTGGAGATTGGCGACCTAAAAGCCGCAGATTTCCAGCCGCACATCTACATGACCAAGTGGCACAAACTCACTGGCATGAAGATATGGCTACCCATTGACAAGAAGGCACTGCCGAAGGTAGAGGGTGAGAAAATCTTGTGGCAGACCTCGGACATGGAGGTAGGGTTCTACACCAAGCCCCCTGACGAGTGGTTATGGCAGGGGGCTTTGGAGATGGAGATAGTCCTGCCAAAGAGGAAAGTGGGATTTGGCGGCAGGATAGAGTTCCGCATTGAGGCTCCGGGGTTGAAGTTTAGGATACAGCAATCTCTACACCCTGACCATGAGCTATGGCGTGAGGACGAGTTCCGGCACGACACGATACCCGAAATGGTGAACTCCATAGCGGTCAAGAGCAGCAGTCTTGGCTGGAATGCTACTTACGGATTTGGCAAAGCATTTCAGATTCTCAGACCAAGAGCTACCGATGCCAGGGGTGACTGGATTTGGGGTAGCTGGGAGATTCAAGCGGGCCTCTTGATAATGCTTTTCGACCAGAAGTGGCTGGATGTTGCAACTTATCCCGTGGTGATTGGCCCGACCTTCGGGAACACGGGCAGTGGCAGCTTCAGCCTGGGTATAGCAGCCGACTATATCTTCGGTTCCAAAGCCGACACTAACCCCACTGGAGCAGGCACAGGGAACTTTATGGGAGCCCAGATACTCAGTGGCTTTGACGCAGGCGAGCACTTCAAGATGCACGTTTACAGGACTTCCGACGCCGGCAAGGTCACGAATGCTAATTCAGACGAGTTGACGGGTCCACAGTCGGGTGGCTTGACAGCCAACTTCTCGACTGCACCCAGTTTTACGGCACAGAACTATTTGAACCTGGCCTGGGTTGATGCCGCGATGACTTTCATGCGGGACGATGGGGATGCCAACCAGCTCTGGTACAAGTCGGGTCAAAGCTATGGCGACCCTTGGCCCGCCACACTGACAGGTGGCTATCAATTGGCCTACGATATGTGTTGCTATACGGATTATACATTGTCAGGGGTGGCCCAACCGATGCCGATTCTGTCTGAACAAGGCATTCACTCAGTAGTCTTTGGGGGATTGGTAGTGAAATGAGTTATCTTGGTTCGTGGAAGATAGATGACTATCTGACGTTTTGCTGCAACACCCATGATCCTGATACGGGAGTTGCCACGGATGCTGATTCTGTCCCGACTTATCGGGTCTACGAAGATGAAACAGCCACACCGATTCTGACTGGCAGTATGGCGAAGCTGGACGATGCGAATACCACCGGTTTCTACTCGGAGAGGATTCAGCTTACCGCGGCCAATGGCTTCGAGAAGGGCAAGTGCTACACGATATACATTGCCGCCACGGTTGATAGCGATGCGGGCACTATGCACCACAACTTCCAGATGGAGGCTGAGGTAGACGCTAATACTGTTTCGGGGGCTGTTGCGTGGAACGCTGCTTGGGACGCAGAGGTTCAGAGCGAGTGCGCTGATGCTCTAACTGCCTACGACCCTCCCACCAAGGCCGAGATGGATACAGCACACGCTCTCTTGGCGACTGTGGCGAAGCAAGATGTCATAGACGGCATTGTAGACGACATTCTTGTGGACACTGCTGTGATTGGAGCGTTAGGTGCTGGTCTAACGGCAGTCCCTTGGAACTCTACTTGGGATGCGGAGGTTCAGAGTGAATGCGCCGATGCCCTGACTGCCTACGATCCGCCGACAAAGACTGAGATGGATACGGGTCATGGGCTTTTGGCTACGGAAGCAAAACAGGATACTATAGACGGTCTTATTGATACCCTTGTTGCTCGGCTGACAGCGGCTAGGGCCGGGTATCTTGACGAGCTTGCTGCAGCCAATATCCCCGCGGATGTGGATACCATTAAGGCATATCTCGATACGGAGATTGCGGCCATTCTTGCAGCGGTTGACACTGAAGTAGCTGCAATCAAGGCAGTGACAGATGCTTTGCCAGACGCTGGAGCGTTGAGCGATCTGGCAGCTATCCTGACGGACACAGGGACAACGCTGCCAGCGACGCTGGCTACGATAGCAGGATACATCGACGCTGAGGTTGCGGCGATTCTAGCTGACACAGGGGAGTTGCAGGCTGACTGGGCGAATGGCGGTCGCCTTGATCTTCTGATTGACGCGGTAAAGGCGAAGACCGACCTGCTCCCTTCTGGCGTGCCGAAGAATGTGGCCTTGTCCAACTTCTGCTTCCTCATGGTGCTTTCCAGTGATCATGTGACGCCGGCAACGGGCAAAACGATAACGGAAGAAATTAGTAAGGACGGCGGGGCATTTGCGGCCTGCACAAATGCCGCCTCGGAGATAGGCAACGGGCTTTACAAGATAGATTTAACGCAAACGGAGATGAACGCTGACATTATCATCCTCAAATTTACGGAGACCGACTGCGACCAGAGGACGGTAGTGCTACTGACAAGCACATGATAATCGATTACCAGACATATCTGAATGGCGGGTCTCAGTACTACGGTGTGGGCCGGATACTGAACTGGACCAGCGAAAGCGCAGAAATCGTCCGCAAGGCGATTGGGGTGGCGGTGAATCTCTATTCTCGGGCCATTGAAGCCGCCGTGAGGGGGGCGCAAAGGATAACGGAAGTCGAAGGGCCAACGGCGAACCTGATTTCCTGGTGGAAGCTGAACCAGAATGGCAACGATGCACATGGCTCGAATCACGGCACGGTATATGGGGCAACAGCGCTGAGATTCGGTTGCTATAGCTTCGATGGGGACAATGATTATATCGATTGCGGCTATGATTCGGCGATGAACGTGGCAAACGTCACGCTTGAGGCGTGGGTACGCCCATCAGCGGTTGCCGATGGGGTCTATTGCATTATGGGCAGAAGGTCAGCAGGGGTGCACCCGTACACGCTGAATTATCAAATTGCCTCATCGGGGAGTTATAGGAGGATCGGATTCACTTGTGGGGCTTTTACCTATTGGGGGACAGTGAACTTGACGGTGGACGACTGGAATCATGTAGTGGCCACATATAATGGGAGCAATTTGATTCTTTATGTCAATGGGGTTGAAGACAGGAAAGAAATAGAAACTGGTAGCTTGCCAACAGGAACGGCGAAATTCTTAATAGCAGATGCGTGGGGCTATCAGAGGTGCAAGGGCTCGATAGACGAGCCAAGATTATATGATGCCGCTCTCAGTCCTGCCAATGTGCTGAACCGCTTTAACTGGACCCGGTGGCGGCAATATATTTCGAGAAGTGTAGCCCTGCATGATAGGGCGATTGCGGTGGAGGCGAAGACAGCATAATGTCAGATACGATAACGATCCCAAAGGGCGATTACGGATTTAACCTAGACTTCACCTGCACGGATAAGGATGGCAATGCCTTTGACCTGACCAGCTATACGATAAAATTCAAAGTATGGGAAGAGCATAAACCTACCCGCCTTTTGGTCGATGGAACTTGCACGATAGATGTTGCCGCTGACGGGACATGCCATTACACAGTGGTGAGTGGCGACTTCGACACGGTGGGCAGTTTCAAGTACGAGGTCGAGGCGTTTGTGACCGATACGAAATATGAGAGCTTTGAATCCGGCGATCTTGAGGTGGTGGAGAGCGGGTAAAATGGCAGAAATGAGCAAAATAGTTGATATGCTTATCTTGAAAGAGGTCGCCTAGAATCAACGAGGGCGGATAAGGAAAATGGCAGGAAATGGCAACTCTGGCCGGAGGCCGAGAAGGGAAGAGGAAAAGAAACTCATTGCCAAGAGTTACAAGAAGGCAGTGAGGGTCTTGATTGCTGCTCTTGATTCAATGGATGAGCAAATCAAGGTCGGTGCGGCGAAATACCTGATAGACCAGCATATCGGTAAGGCCAGCCAAAAGGTCGAGCACACTGGCCAAGGTGATAAGGCCATAGTTCTTAAGGTGATATATGGTGACGGCGACTAAAACCGAATATATTATCCGGTTGCGTGAACCCCATGCTAGGCAGGTCGAGCTTATTGACAGCGGCGCACCCCGGCGCATCTTAAGAGCCGGGCGGCGCTTTGGAAAGACGGTAGGCGTATCTATCCTGGCGGTGAAGGCGTTTCTGGCTGGCAGGCGAATCCTTTATGCCACCCCAACAGCGGAGCAGATTGATACCTTCTGGCGTGAGGTCAAGAGGTCACTGACCGAGCCCTTGGAGGCAGGGATATTCTACAAGAACGAGACGCTGCACATCATAGAACGCGCAGGGACCGAGAACAGGATACGCGCCAAGACCGCGTGGAATGCGGACACACTTAGAGGGGATTATGCCGACCTCCTGATAATCGATGAGTGGCAACTATGCGATGAGGATGCCTGGGATGCGGTGGGGGCACCGATGCTGCTGGACAACAACGGTGACGCAGTATTCATCTACACGCCGCCATCATTACATAGCCGTTCGGTATCGAAAGCTCGAGACCCCCGTCATGCGGCCAAGATGTTTGCCAAGGCGAAGGAAGACAATACAGGTCGGTGGCAGGCATTCCATTTCACCAGCCACGATAATCCGTATATTTCCGAAGAGGCACTGGTGGACATTACGGAGGATATGTCTCGAGTGTCTTATCGGCAGGAGATATTGGCAGAGGACATTGATGAGGCCCCTGGCGCATTGTGGACGCGGGGCTTGATTTCAAGGAGTAGGACTACGAGCCACCCGAATCTGAGCCGCGTTGTTGTCGGAGTCGACCCGCCGGGCGGTGTGACTGAGTGCGGAATCGTAACTGCCGGTATCGCAAAGATTGACGGTCAGTGGCATGGCTATGTGCTTGAGGACAGGAGTTTGAAGGCTTCCCCAGAAGGATGGGCTGAAGCGGTATTGACTACCAGTAACCACAATGATGCCGACTGTGTAGTGGCGGAGGCCAATTTCGGTGGCGATATGGTTGAGAGCACTCTTATCCAAGCGGCGCGGTCACGGAAGCAGAACATACGTTTCAAGATGGTGCACGCCTCCAGGGGTAAGGCAGTGAGGGCGGAACCTGTCGTGGCGATGTTTGAGCAGGGCCGGGTGCACCTTGTCGGTGAGTTCCCTTATCTTGAGGATGAGCTGTGTCAGTGGATACCGGGGGAGAGCAGATTGTCCCCGAACCGTCTTGATGCGATGGTGTGGAGTTTAACAGAGCTTCTGGAGAAGCCCAAAACGGGAGACTTCCTGCTATGAGCATGATTGATAAGCTATTCAGACGGGAAACGAAGGAGCCTAAATTCGGCTATGCGATAGGCAACTTCGCCATCCCGCCGGGGTGGACACTGCAGCGCTACTTGATGGCCTATGGGCAAATCGGCTGGCTCTACGGTTGCGTATCGAGGATAGCGGCATCGGTAGCCGATGCACAGTGGCATCTTTACATGGTGCGCAACGGGGAGCGTAAAGAGATAGACAAGCATCCACTGGTGGCGATGCTCAAGTATGTTAACCCCTTCCAGACAGGGCAGGAATTATTTGAATTATCACAGATGTACCTTGATTTGGTGGGCGAATGTTTCTGGGTGCTGAACAGGAACAGGTTGGGAATCCCTGCCGAGATATGGATTGCGCCGCCTGAGAGGATGGCGGTGGTGCCCTCAAAAGAGAAATTCATCCAGGGTTATATCTATCAATTTGGTGGGGAACGGGTGCCGCTGGAGGTGGAAGAGGTAATCCACATCATGTACCCGAATCCTGCGAACCCTTATAGGGGGATAGGCCCGGCGCAGAGCATCGCGGTGGATTTGGACTCGGAAGCATATAGCGGCCAGTGGAATCGCAATTTCTTCTACAATGATGCTTCACCGGGGTTGGTTATTGAGCACCCCGGTACTGTAGACCCCGACGAGGCTGAGCGGGTAAAAGCCAAATGGGAGCAGGAACATCGGGGTGTGGGCAAGGCCCACAAAATCCATATTCTTTCTGAGGGGGCGAAAATCAGTCGTTACCAAATCTCGCAGAAGGACATGGACTTCTGGCGATTGCGTAAAGTGAACCGTGAAGTCATCCTCGGCGCCTATGGTATCCCTGCTTCGATAATGGGCATTGAAGGTCCGGGGAGCCGGGCCCGGGCTGAAGCAGATGCCTATATCTTCGCCAAGTATGTGGTAAAACCCCGCCTGACCCGATTCAGGGAGAAGCTGAACGAGCAGCTATGCATCCTCTTTGGCAAGGATTTAGAACTTGATTTCGATGATCCCGTGCCGGAGAATCGGGAGCAGTTGGTATTGGAAGTGGACAGCGGCATCAAGGCAGGCTATCTCACCATCAACGAGGCAAGAGGCAAGATGGGCCTCGACCCGGTGAAGAACGGGGATGTCTTTATCATACCGATGGCGGTTATCCCAACCCCGGCGCAGGCATTGGGGCAACCGAATGGTGGAGAACTGCAGGAGGGAATCAGGTTACTACCTGCCAAGGCCGTGTTTGCCACCGAGAGCGAGAAGGAGACCCACTGGCGAACGTATGTTCTAAAGACAGAGGAACAGGAAAAGCCCTTCAAGGCATTACTCAAGAGGCTATTCGATGACCAAGCTGATGAGGTCGTGGGGTGCTTGACAGGCGCTGACAAGCCCGATGATGCCCTTTTCGATGAGGATGAGGCCATTGACACCTTCAAGGATGCCTTCAAGCCGCTGATAGAGGGCGTGTTCAGGGATGCCGCAGAAGGCGCCATGAAGCAGGAATTCCCGCTGGACGAGGCGGCGCTGGAATGGCTGAAGGCGAGATCGCTTGAGCTTGCCAAGATGGTCAACGGCACGACGAGAGAGCATCTGCGGCGGGTGCTTGCCGAGGGCTTTCAAGAGGGGGAAAGCATCCCCAAATTGACCAAGCGTATCAGGGAGTTCTACCACAATGGCTATGAACACAGGGCACCGATAGTGGCAAGAACAGAAACCATAGCCGCTTCTAATGAAGGCGCACTATGGCGGTATGAAAGCGAGGATGTGGAGAAGGTCGAATTCTTTTGTGCAATGGATGAACGGAGCTTCACAGGTTGCGCATGCCCAGATTTGCATGGCAACGAATATACACCGAAGGAAGCGCACGGCATGATACCCGTTCATCCCCAGTGCCGTTGCGTGTGGTTGCCTGTGGAGTAAAGGGGGGAAAATGACAGAAAAACCAAATTGCCCCTGCGAATCATGTACGCATTTTATGGGATTTGACGAGTGTATTGAGGGGCGAGAGGAAATCGATAGTTTGCCTGAGCAGGGCTATGGCAAAGATGGGAAGCGATGCCCTGCTTACGAACCAGGGTGGATTGTCAAACGGAGGTAGACATGACAGAGCTAATCAGAAAAGTAGTGTCCTGCGAGGTCAAGGAGGTTTCAGACCGGGTGCTGGAATTTATCGGCTCCACCGAGACCGTGGATCGGGATGGCGAGGTCATCCGGGCAAGCGGCTGGGATATCAAGAACTTCAAGAAGAACCCTGTATTCATGTGGGCTCATCGCTATGACCAGCCGCCAATAGGCAAGGCTCAAAAGGTCTGGGTGGATGACAACAAGCTCAAGTTCCAAATCGAGTTTGCCGACCGGGACATCTACGAATTCGCAGATACCATTTACAAGCTCTACAAGGGCGGCTTTCTGCACGCAACCTCGGTGGGCTTCATGCCGGACTTCGATGCCATTGAGGAGGGGGACGGCGAGAAAGAGCCGAGGCGCACTTACACCAAGCAGGAGTTGTTGGAACTTTCTGCAGTGCCGGTGCCTTCAAATCCCGATGCCCTTGTCCAGGCACGGGAGCAGGATGTGATAACCATCAAGGAGTTCGAGCAGATCACCAAGCCCGAGGAGACGGAGGACTATTTCAGGGTGCCTGTCCCCGGGGAGGAGGGCAAGCACGAGGGACACAGAATTCGCACCATCGACATCTCAAAGGAGAAGGGCATAAAGGCCCTCTACTGCGGCGAGTGTAAAAAGAACACTACCTATCTGTTCTCCAAAGAGGACAAGTACGGCTGGACGATGGAGAGCGCCAGGGAGTGGGTGAAGGAGCACGAAAAGCAGGAGACATATCAGTGCGAGTGCATCAAGTGTGGCTACAGCATGGAAAGCGAGAAGCATTGCCGCGATATTGAATGCCCAAAGTGCGGCGGTGAAATGAGAAGGGCCGAAAGGCCCGGATCAGGACAGGAGGCTATGGATATGGAAACGAATAATGCCAATACCATCACACCGCATCCGAAAGAGATTTCGCAGGCCGAGATAGGCGATGCCTTTGACTATGCCAAGAGCCTCATAGAGGCCGGCGATCTGAACGATGAGAATAAAGAACTGATGTGGGACATCGTTCGGGAGATTATGCGCTTAACGGGGGGCGACATCCCCGATGACATAGCAGGCGCAGTCCTGGATGCCAGGAAGGAAGATAGCGCCAAAGAGCCAAGTGAGGAAGATAGCTTTAGGGCAAATCTAAACCTCACAGTCTATGCAGCCCAACGTATCACGGAAATGTTGGGCAAACACTAGGAGGTAAAGAAACATGGGTGAAATAGCTTTGACTGATGAGCAAAAGGCCAGCATCGATGCTGTGCTGGAAGCCTACATCGAGAAGGTTGGCCTGAACAAGATCGAGCAGCGATTCACGCCGGGGGGAGACGGTGGACCAGATGAGCAGCCCGGCGCATTCAAGACCTTTGGGGAGTGGTTGGCTGCGGTGAAATACAACCCGCAGGATGCCCGACTGAAGGCTGGTCTTTCAGAGGGCACGGACAGCGCCGGGGGCTTCACGGTGCCGGAGATTTTTTCCAACCAGATACTTCTCCGGGCGATCGAGTCTGCGGTGATCCGGCCCAACGGGGCAACGGTGATCCCGATGACCTCTGACACGCTGCTTATCCCCAAGATCAAGGACACCTCGCATGCTTCCAGCGTCTATGGTGGGATAGTGGCATACTGGACGGAAGAGGCCGGCACCAAGACAGTCAAGGAGCCGACATTCGGGCAGGTGAAGTTGATCGCCAAAAAGCTGACTGGCTATACCTACGCCTCGGATGAGCTTCTGGCTGACAACGCCGTGGGCCTGGATGCCCTGTTGACCCGGATGTTCGCAGAAGCCTTGGCATGGTATGAGGACGATGCGTTCATCAACGGCAACGGGGTTGGCAAGCCGCTGGGTATCCTGAACTCGGGTGCGCTACTTTCCGTCAACCGGAGTGCAGCCAACACCATTGCAATCGCTGACCTGGCGAATGTCTATCGGCGATTGTACCCTCAGAGCATGGGCCGGGCGATATGGCTGGCAAACCCGAGCATACTGGCGCAGTTGATTCCTCTTGCCAGCACAACCCTGACATGGCTGCCGTTCAACCAGGGCGCCGCATCTGCTCCGCCTGCGACCCTTCTCGGTCGCCCCCTGGTCTTCACCGAGAAATGCAAGGCGCTGGGGACTGCCGGCGACCTTATCCTTGCCGACCTTTCCTACTACCTCATCGGCGAGAGGTCATCGCTGAACGTGCAGTCCAGCATCCATGCTCGGTTCACCACCGACGAAACCGCGTGGAGGTTCGTCAAGCGGGTGGACGGGCAGCCGTGGGTCGATTCGGCCTTCACGCCGGCAAACGGCTCAACACTTTCCCCGTTTGTGACGCTGCATAGCACCACCAACGGTGGAGACTGAGGAGGAATGACAATGCATAAAGGCTCTGAGAACCTGAAAGTAACGGTAGGCATACCGCCACAGGAGATCACCGCTGCGGAGAAGGCTGGCACTGGAGTGGACATGGCGAAATTCAACAACTTCATGGCCGTTATCCAGCAGGCGGCTGCGACGCAGTACCTTGGAGATGTCACCTGTGTGATAGCCGAAAGCACGGACAACAGCACCTTCTCCAATACCTATCTGGCCACGACCACCATTTCCAGCAACACCGCGACTGACCAGATAGCGACGGTGGAGTGTAAGGGGGAGAACATGACGGCGGGGTACCGCTATCTGAGGGTGGAAATCACCCCAGCAGCCGGAACAGTTAACCCGGTTTCGGCATCCAATGTGAGGTTCAATCCTCGGTTCGCTGCCGTCTAGACGGCAGCCTAAAGGGGAGGTAGGGGGAGGTTCCCTCCTTCTCCTCCTCCTCCTCCCCAACTGTAAAGGAGGAAAAATGGAAGGGGACATAAGGGAACTCGCAAGGCACCTTAACAAAAAAATAGAGGAAGTCCAAGAACGGGTGAAGGCTTACACGCCCTATGAGATGGCGGCGGAATGGAGACGCAAGCCCCACGAGACGCCGGAGGACGTGAGGCGGTTCTACGAGGAAACCGATCTTTACCTGTATGAACTCGTTTCGTGGAATGCCACGGAGGAGTTCCGGCAAAGGGTACACCCCCTGCTCCATTACCGGGGCATGAAGATACTGGAGATAGGGGCAGGCATCGGCAGCTTGTGCATCGCCCTCGCGCTGAATGGGAACGATGTGACCTACTGCGACATCAACGATAAACTGACTGCCTTCGCCAAGCAGAGGTTTGCAGACCGGCTGTTGGACATAAAGAGCGTCAAATCCCTGAGGGGTTTGAGGGACTACGACATCGTGGTGGCGATTGACACTCTAGAGCATATTCACCCTGATGAATTGCCGAAGATGCTGAAGGACATCGCCGGTTGTCTCAAAGACGGCGGGTTCCTATACGAGCGGTCGAACTTCTGGCAGCAGGACTTGTTTCCGATGCACTACGATTACTCGACGAAGATCATCGAGTGGTGCGAGAAGGCGGGGCTCGTAAGGAGAAATAACGGGGACTTCCAGAAGGGGGCGAAGACGCAGGGGGTCCAACTGGCAGTGCCGAGCCGGGGGCAGACGAGCACATACTTCACCCGATCCTTGATGAACCTCTCTGCCCCGCAGGGGACAATACTCACGACCTGCGATGGATACCCGGTGGACTTGGCGAGGAATAAGATTGTCAAGCAAATCCGAAAGGACTGGCTGTTCTTTATGGACGATGACCAAGCCTTTCCGCCGCAGACTTTGGAGCACCTTTTGAGGTGGAACGTGGACATTGTGAGCGGGATCATATTCAAGAAGACCGGCGAGCCGATACCGATGGTCTACAAATACTGCTGGGAGGAGGGCAAGGGGCATTACTACCAGCCTCTTTGCAATGAAGTGGGCGAGTATCTGATGCAGCACAGGGAGACATTGAGGGAAGCACCGCCAGCCGTGTGCCTACCTCAAGGGAATCAGCTTCTGGAGTGCGACGGCGTGAGTTGTGGGTGTTTGTTGGTCAACAGACGGGTATTCGAAACTCTGGAGGAACCGTGGTTCAAATGCGATGAGGGTTCCAAAGCCGGGGAGGACTTTTATTTCTGCCGGAAGGCGCAGGAGGCGGGGTTCAAGATATACGCCGACCCGAGCGTGCTCTGCGGCCACTTCGGGGAATACCAGAGGGGTCACAGTCACTTCTGGTCCTGGGCGATGAAGGGGCCGTATCCCTGGACCGAGGAGCCGTGGGCTGGGTTCTTCGTGGACAAGGAGAAAGAGGGGAGAGCTGATGCGATCTGAGTTGTCCGTCTTGCAGGTGGAGACGACAAATATCTGTAATGCAAAATGCGTCTTCTGCCCGCATGACAAGATAGAGGGGCGGGGCACGATGTCACAGGAATTATACGAGAAAATCATCAACGAGGCAGCGGGGTTGAATTTGAAGTTTTTTATTCCGATGCTCACTGGCGAGCCGTTCTGCGATGGCCGGATAATCGAACGCATAAAGTTGGCGCGAGAAGCGATGCCTGAGGCAGTGATACGGATATTCACTAATGGCAATCGCTTGACAGACGATGACATTGATGCACTGAGGGATATGGAGAAGTTGGAACTCTGGGTATCGGTGAATGCGGCATCGCCGGAGACACGAAAGAATCTTATGAGGCTGGATGATTATGAGGAGGTTGTGGGTAAGGTGCACCGCATGGAAATGCTGGGGATGACTGTGGTGGCCTACATGGTCAATTTCCCTGTAATCGATGCGAAGGAAATTGACAGGTTCCTCCACACTTTCAAGACACCCTGGCTGGGACAGTTCAACAACTTTGCCGGCGCGATATATCCTTATCGCCGGTCTAAAGGTAGGCCATGTAGCCGAGCTTTGCACGAGATGACGGTGATGTGGGATGGGCGGGTGAGCTTATGCTGCTTTGACCCGTTTGGGCAGGTCATATTTGGGGACTTGAAAACCCAGTCAATTGAGGAGATATGGAACAGCAGAACGAGGCAGGAATACAAGATGAGGCACGTGAGGGGCGAGGGGTACACCCTTCCCCTGTGCAGCCAATGTACCGATTCCTAGAAGGCCCGACATCGGACAAGATGATCCGTCAGGCGAAGTGGGCCAAGAAGAGGAGAAAGAGGCATGGGCTGGGATCAGATTCTAGAGATGCAGAAGGGAAGTAGGGAAGCCCCGCTGAAAGAGCGCACCGATTGCCCTAGCTGCGGTTGGCCACTGGTGAAGAATACGCGCGGTATTTTGGGCTGCACATATTGCGGCTGGCGTTCCGCAATCGAGTTGAGGGTGAGGCGAAATGTCTAACTTGTACGCTGACCTGAACACACTCAAATCCAGGCTGGGTATCGAAGGGACGGGTGAGGATACTGACCTGCTGGCCCTGCTTGGTGCCGCCTCCCGGGCCATTGAGAGGTGGTGTCAGCGACCCTTCTATATCAAGGAGGAGACACGCTACTTCGAGGGCTCGGCAACGCCCCTGTTCTTCGATGACCTTCTGAGTATAGATGCAAGCGGCTTCAAGCTCGATCAGGACGGTGATGGCACTTACGGCAGCACCTTAGCGACCACGGATTATGTCCTCTACCCGTTGAATAAGTACCCGAAGACATGGGTGAGGATAAGCTCTGATTCGGATTATGGCGGCTTTGCCTCTGGGATTAGGCAGGGTGTGCAGATAGCCGGTAAATGGGGCTACGGAGACGGTGAATCAGCAACGCCGTATAAGGACAGCGGAGTTAATGTGCCGACGGGGGACATTACCGCGGCAGCAACATCAATGGCGCTGACATCGACGGAAGGCGACACGTTCAGCGCCGGGATGACCCTGCGGATCGAGGATGAGCAGATATATGTCAGCGCTGTCAATGCCGATACCCTGACCTTGGAACGGGGTGTCAACGGGACAACGGCGGCATCTCATGTGGCGACAACAGACATCTACATCTACGAATACCCCGAGCCGATACGGGAGGCGGTGCTGATCCAGGCGGCGAGACTCTGGAAGCGCAAAGACAGCAGTTTTCAGGATGCCGTGGGCAGCCCGGAGACCGGAGAGCTTCTGGTCTACAAGGGGCTAGATGCCGATGTGAAGCTCATCGTTGACGCTTACAGGAGGAAGTCAATCTGATGGCAGGTCTTAACCTCGGCATTATGGTAAAAGGCGTTCAGGAGCTTGCGGCGAAACTGGAACCCGATAAGATGCTGAATATGCCGCTGAAGAAGCTCTTGGGTGAAGCAGGAAGGCTGGTAGAGAGGCAGGCGAAGATAGATGTTCCAGTTGACACGGGAAGGTTGAGGGCGAGCATAACCCACGAGGTAAGCAGTGAGGCGCTCCCCTTATGGGCAAGGGTGGGTACAAAGGTGGAGTATGCCAGCTTCGTTGAACTCGGGCATAAGCAAGAAGTGGGGCGATATGTCCACGCAATTAGAAGGAGACTTGTCCGGCCCTTCGTGCCTGGTAAGCCATTCCTGCACCCCGCTTTCGAGAAGATGAAGGACAAGATAGATAGCCTGCTGAGCGAGGCACGAGGACTGATTGAAGGGGCGTGGAAAAGATGAGCGTATCGGGTATCAGGAAAGAACTCGAAAGAGCACTCAAGACCATAAGCGGATTGCGGGTCTTCGATACTGCCCCCGATAGCATCAAACAATTACCCGCAGCCTATATTCTTCCTCTTACTGGCGATTACCACCATGCACTTGGTGGGGGCATGGTGCATACGTTTGAGGTCGTGCTTCTGGTGAGTCGGGCACCCGGGCTGGAGAAGGCGCAAGAGGTTTTGGATGAGTATCTTTCGGAATCTGGAAGTAAATCAATCATCGCCGCCTTGGAGGATGCCGACCTTGGTGACCATGGGGATACAGTAGAAGTAAAAGGCTATCACAGTTACGGCGGATTGGAATATGGCGACACTCTCTTTATAGGCTGTAAATTCGCCGTGGAAGTTGTGGTATAGGAGGCAGACAATGGCAAAAGTAGCAGCTAAGGGTTCGGCTCTTTATGTGGCCGGATATGACTTCTCAGGTTCGGCCAATAGGCTGAATCCCACGCTAAGCGAGGGCCTTGAGGACGTTACCTGCTTCCAGGATGGGGGCCGGAAGAGCCTGCCCACACTGCGGGAGGATGCGATTGCGCTTGAGGGCTTCTATGAACCTGAGACTGGGGGCATTGACGAAATACTGGAAAGCCTGAAGGGTACTACGGGCATCCTCTGCGCCCTGATGGGTGGCACGGCCCAGAACTCAATAGCCTACTGCGGCGGCGCCATGTTGGAGGAGAGCTACAAAGTGGAGAGCCGGGCTGGGGGTGTAGTGACATTGAATGCGGCATTCAAGGCCGATGAGTACCTGGACAGGTGCAAAGTCCTTGAGGCCAAGGGTGCCAAGACTACCGATGGCAATGGTAGCAGCATCGATGAGGGGCCGATAGTGCATAAGGCGAATGATACTACCAACGTGGTGTCATCTGCCAATGCCAGCGACCAGGCTACCCTAGAGACACTGCTGAATGAGATCAAAACCGACTATAACGCGCACAGGGTCTCCACTACTTTCCATGAGGTAGCTGACTCGACCAACGTAGTGTCATCGGCTAACGCTTCGGACCTACCCACGGCATTGACGCTGGTTAATGAGATAAAGGCTGACTTCAATGCCCATAGGGTCATGGGAACTGTCCACTACTACACCGACCCGAATGCAGTGACAAGCGCCGATGCCACCAACCTGGCGACTGCGATAACGCTGGCCAATGAGATCAAGACCGATTACAACAACCATCGGACAGCAACACAATCCAGTCTCGGTGGTGTGGGTTATGTCCAAGTCTTCGGGGTCAGCGAAAGCGATAGCGTGGTGGTCACGATACAGGACAGCCCGGACAACAGTAATTGGAGTGACCTGATAACCTTCACATCTAAGAGCGCCATAGGCGCGGAACGCAAAATCGTGAGCCTGCCTGACACGGTTGACCGATACATACGCGCTGAGTGGGACGTTACCGGCTCTAGTGTAAGCATCACTATAGCCGTATTTTGGAAACGATACTAGGAGGTAAGACATGGCTAAGTTTGCAGCCAAAGTAAGCACGTTCAAGATCGATGTCACAGACGGGGGT
>Ga0114919_10000989_pt1 | contig 22819 bp, 19 predicted proteins | sample BlataG_FD_88682 | JGI IMG/M metagenome (GOLD analysis project Ga0114919, IMG submission 88682) | Deep subsurface microbial communities from Black Sea to uncover new lineages of life (NeLLi) - Black_00105 metaG | ecosystem: Environmental > Aquatic > Marine > Oceanic > Sediment | place: Atlantic... | reverse complement strand
GCTCAATGAGGTAGTCTGAAAGATGCATGAACTCGAAATCGAGATCGCCGGCAAAATCCTGATAATCTATATCGAAAGTTCTGTAGCATTCCGGACAGGAGAAGATAATCTTCTTGGCTCCGCTCTTCTTAATTAACTCGAGGTTCTTTTCCATAAGCTTTATGAAGTTTTTCTCGTCCCCGGTCCAGATCAGATCATGGCCGCAACATTTCTCGTCATTACTCACCACTGGTGTAATTCCGGCGGCATTCATGAGCTTCACCGCACTGCGAGGTATATCATTGAGCTTCAGTTCTTCTCTATCGGCGAATATTGCATCATAATGCGGCAAGCATCCGACGAAATAGAAAACATCGCCTTTGTCCGCGATCTTCAGGTTCTCAGAGATCCAGCTAAGCCGTTGCTGATTGAGCTCTGAGTTGGCCATGATTCTCATTGCAGATTGGATCAAGCCTCCCTGAGAGCAGATTGGATAGTTATTGAGTGCGCGTGCCTGTACCCTCAATCCCTGTATGAATCCGGAGTAATTGACCTTATAAGGACACATGGAATTGCATATTTCACATGTTGAGCAAGCCCACAGATCTCGATCGCTGGCCAAATTTTCAATAATGCCCTCCATCGCTCTCATGACTATCTTCCTCGGAGCGAACTCAGGATCAAACCTCGCGATCGGGCAGACCGTGGTACACTTTCCGCACTCGACACAGTCAAATGCTCCTGTATCTTCAATTAGCTGTCCGATTTCCTTCTTTATTGATTCAGGTGAGGTGTTCAAATTGGCGGTCGAAGTGATCTGTGGCGCAGGACCCAGTTCTCTAATCTCTTCAACGAACTCATTCATTGCCCTTGCGAAGCGGATTCTTTCAGAGGCGTTGATCCATTCCGTCCTAATTCTCTTTGAGTCTATACCCAGTATATCGAGGAGTTCCTTGAGCCGATCCATTCGCTCTTCGGCTCTCTTGTTTCCAGAAACATAGTGGCAATTATCGATGAGGCATCCGATGATGATAATGCCATCAGCACCTTTCTCAATAGACTGGAGGACAACAGCAGGATCGACACCGCCGCTGCACATCACTCTGATGATCTTAATATTGGCCGGATAGCTGATCTTGTTCACGCCCGCGAGGTTCGCAGATGGATAGCCACACCAGGTGCATGTGAATGCGACAATGTCCGGCTCAAAGGTTCTATCGCTCATCTGCACCCACCTCTTCGACGAGCCCTTCCACATTGGCTATTAGCTGAGGTATTGAGAATCCAATGATGTTCATCGCCTTATTGCAACAGGCCACTGTACACGCTCCACATCCCTCGCATCTGATTTCGTCAACCTTCGCGATCTGCCCCCCCTTTCCATCCTCAACCAGGCTGATCGCATCGAACTCACATACCTCCATACACCTTCCGCATCCGCGGCATTTGAACTCATCCGATGTCGCCGTGATCCGCGGCATTTTCACCGATCCCTCGCGCATGAGCTTGATAACTTCCATTGCAGCCGTTTTCGCATCATCGATAGAGTATCTGATCCCCTTCGGTCCCTGCGCGCAGCCAGCAGCATAAATACCCCTTCGGAACTCTGGTGGAAACATCGGGTTGATATCTTTGATGAATTTGTCAATATCCGTCTGAAGGTGCAGCATTTCGACGATCTTCTCGCTGTCATTAGAGGGCTCCTGGCCGACGGCGAGAACAACGAGATCGCTTTCAATTCTAAGCAGCGCGCCAGCATCCGTATCCTCAGTGCTTACATAGAGCTGATTGCCCTTTCGGGAGATCTCACCAACCCTTCCCCGCACGAATTGAATGCCTTCCTGTTTGGCCGCATCGTAAAACTCCTCGAAACCTCTGTATGGACCTCTCAGGTCAATGTAGTGAATGTAGACATTTGCATCAGGAATTAATTTCTTCAATTCCCTAGCCTGTCCAATTGCGTATGTGCAGCAAACGAGCGAGCAGTGCAGATTGCCCTTCGTCCTATCCCTCGATCCAACACACTGGAGAAAATTTATCGTCTTCGGAATCTTGCCATCTGATGGCCTCTGAACGGCACCTCCCACATCCCGTTGTTCAACAATCAATTGCTCCAGCTCTTCAGTTGTGATCACATCGGATGCGGTGTAGCTCAGCTCGGGAAGCTTGCTTGGGTCGAAGGTCTTTGAACCAATCGCAACAATGATGGTTCCAACATCGAACTCTTTCGTGCCTTCGGGTGTCCTGATCTTAACATGTCTATTCCCAAAACCTCCTTCGATCTCCTCTACTTCGGAGTTCAGCATTACCTTGATATTTTCCTCCTGAAATACATTTTCAATTTTCGGTGTGAAAACGCACTCCTTGCAATACTGCATGCAGCAGATGCCGCAATTGTGTGTCGGGAAAGTCATGCTTAGCTTGTAAGCCCTGCCTCCCAGCTCCCCAGTTCTTTCCACGAGATATACCTTAAACCCAGCTCTGGCAATATCGAGTGCAGCCTGCATCCCTGTTACTCCGCCGCCAATTACAAGCGCCTCAGGTCTTATTGAGACCATAAGATCCTCCAGGGGTTCAAGCGTCAGGACTCTTCGTATTCCGCCGTTGATCAATGCAAGAGCCTTTTTTGTCGCCTCTGCTTTATCTGGATGAACCCATGCGCATTGCTCCCGAATGTTTACCTGTTCGAAGAGATATTTATTCAGCCTTTTCTCCTCGAGCGCGCGTCCGACAATGATCCCCTGGATATTTGGCGAACAGGCGCCCACGACAGCCCTCTCGAAACCGTATTTCTCCTTTTCCTCCTTGAGAAATTCTTGTCCCTCGTGAGAGCACAGCGCCTTATGAATTTTCGCCACTTTTACCATTGGAAGGGCTGAGAGGATTTCAACAATACTTTGCAAATCCAGGTATTTGGAAATCTCGTCATTGCACTCGCATAGATAGATCCCAACAGATCCATCTGCTTTATCCTGTGTAGTATCCTCAGGCAAGCTTTCCACCAGCCGTTCTGAAATCAGCAGGACACATATTCGGAATCGGTATCCAATCTCCGTCTTTGGCTTGCGTGATAAATCCCTTCGATAACGCAATTATCTGTGACGAATCCGTAGAAATCACCACGATCAAAAACGGCTATAACAGAAATCTCAGAATCTGCCATAGTCTTCGCAACCCATCGGATGTCAAGGTTCAGGTTCGTTTCTATGAACAGAGGTTTTGACATTATATCGCTTATCTTAACCTTCTTGGGATTCTTACCTTCCGATATGACTTTACGCATTATGTCCTTCTTCGTGACTATGCCATAAGCGTCGTGTTTATTGCGCCGTGGGACTAATAACGCATAGATATCATCATCCGTCATCTTGATGATACCTTCAGCGACTGATGCACCTGCATCAATTGAAGGCATTCTAAAAGTCTTGACGATACTTCTGAGCGTCTGGTCTATCTCTGTCATCTCTTTTTCCCCCTTTGCATATCCTTTCCTGAATGACTTGACAAACCCTCCTTCAATTCCTTGGCGATGGCCTTCAGAATATCCACATCCGAAACAAAACATCGCAGGTTCTCGCCCTCAAAAACTGCTATTCTCGAAATGCCTGCATTTACCATTTTCTTTGCTACCCATCTCATATCAAGATCTATATTATTTAGGGCAACCAGGGGTTTTGAGCATATCTCAGTAATTTTAACATCATTTGGGTCCAATCCCTTTGCGATCACATCTGTAATTATGTCCGAAGATGATACCATCCCAAATGCATCTTCAGTATCCAACCTCTTAACAAGCACATAACTAATCGTATTCTCAACCATTGCTGAAATGGCATCCATAGCCGTCGCATCTTGCTCTAACGCTATCTTTGGTGGCTCACTAAGTATGTCTCTTAGCTCCAACTCTATTCCCCCCGCTGATTGAAGGTATATCCCAATAGCTTCTCAACATTATTTAGGATATTCGGCAAGAAGTGACCTGAACGGGTTATTCGTTGTTCCTCCCAATGAAAAAATTCAGGGAATGTAATACCTAGATTTATTATCAGCTAAAAATCAAATAGTTCTCTTAGAAATTAAGGAATAATCGAAAATTCTCAAACTTATAGATGCGCGCATCAGTTTTTTCGTCGTTTAAGAGGGACATCGATCGTTCGATGAGAAATCTTGTATCCGGTTTCCGATTCGAGACTTTCAACTGCACTGACCATTTCCCTCACCGAATCAACGGTGCCGAGAAATAAGACATTTAAGCCTTTTGAAAGCGCGCTGAGCGATGCCTGAATTGGTGCGTAGACAATGTCCGGTTTGAGCTTGAGTTTTCGTGCGATGACCTCCCCGATTAAATCACCTACAGTAATCTCGTTGTACGAGAATTCACGTATGGTTTTCATAGTTCGCTCGAGGTCAACGCTCTTAGAACCTCCTGTTATCTCAAACGGTAGCTGAAGCAGATGTAATTCACCGAGTTCCAGATCCACAACGCCCTCGAGATTTCCCACGAGTACCTCCTCGTTCCTGTTTGCATCAGCACGCGCGATTCCCATTGAGCTCGAAGTCGTATTCGGGATGGCAACAAGTTTCCCATCTCTCATTACAAGCCCGACTGGGTCATTTGCTTTGATGGGCGCGGTAGCCATGGCCAAACAGGTATCGATTACCTGGATATTCCGCAGAATATTCTCGATCTCTTCTCTCAGCCCAAACAGCCGTTCCTGAAGGAGTTGAGTGCCTTTTCTTGTCGGTTTTGAGCGTCCGTGATTGCTCGTGATCAATCGCTCCTTTTCGAGGTGGGTGACATATTGCGAAATGGCCTGTTCGGTCACCCCGAGTTTCTCCGCCATCTCCTTTCGACGAACAGATGGATTCCGCAGAAATTCAGCTAAGATCAGGAGTTCCGTATTTCGTTTGAGATCTCGGAGAAGATACCCTTTCATTTTTTCAACCTCTCGGTCAGCAATGTCAGCAGCGCAGCGCGTTCCTTGACATCTTTTGCTCCAGACTTCAGTAGCTTCTCCAGAAGAGCTTTTGCACGGCCGACAACGAAGTCTCGTTCATCAATCGTCTGCGGGTTTATTATTATGACGGTTTTCCCAATTTCCAATGCATATTCAGCCGCCTCGATATTCTTCAGATTTCCAGGTCCGATCGGAAAGTCGGTCACGATGACGATCTCAGCCTCCTCGATCTGTTTTAAATTCTGTGTATGAGCATCTTCGCTCACCTGGGCAAACGGAATTTCAGATATTATTGGTATGTGCAAATCCTGTGCTGTTGCGAAATCAGAATCGAGGACATTTAACACGCCTGTCGATGGAGAATATCCTGCATCTAGCAGATCCTTAATCACAGGTCCACCTGTTGCTCCTCCGCAAAGGACATGAACTCTGGTTCCGTGCATTGGAGCAACAATTGAGGAAATTCTGGGAATGGTACTTACTGCGTGCGTAAGGGGATCGCGGCGCACAATGACTTCTATACCATAGATGCGCGCGATATTTTCTGGGTTGAAAACCTCCTCGGCTGTTCCGTATGCCTCCAATCGCCCATTATGCAGAAGCGCGATTCTATCACAATATCTTGCTGCGAGGTTTAGATCGTGAAGTACAGCCACTATCGTGAGCCCGTCCTCATTAAGAGCTCTCAGGAGGTCCATTATCTCGAACTGTCCTGCAATGTCCAGAAATACCGTTGGCTCGTCTAGCAGCAGAGTCTTGGGGTTCTGTGCAAGTGCTCGTGCAATAATCACTCTCTGTCGCTCACCTCCGCTGAGGGTTGCAAACGATCTATTTACAAAGGACCAGGTGTTCGTCCTCCTCATTGCTGATCTCACGGCATCTGCATCGGCTCGCGATTCTCCAGATAATCGGTTGGTCGAATGAGGTATTCTCCCCATCATGACCATTTCGTACGCCGTGAACGAAAAATCAGTTGGAGAGCTTTGAGGAACAACGGCGAAGAGGCGCGCAATCTCTGCATCTTTCAGGGCATGGATTGGTTTTGCATCCAGTAGAATAGCACCATGCTCCGGTCTCAGGTAGTTCATCATGCATCGAAGGAGGGTTGTCTTGCCAGAGCCATTTGGACCCATCAGGCCAAGAAATTCTCCCTCTTTGATGGTGAGATTGATCCCCTTCAAGACTTTCTTTCCGTCATAGGCGAACGTTAGATCAGCGATTTCGATCTTCATCTAGCCTCACCTTTGAGCTTTCTCTGGCGGAGCAGAAACAGGAAAAATGGTCCTCCGCAAAGAGCTGTAATGATACCAACTGGCAGCGATGTCGGTGCTATTATTGTCCGTGAGATCGCATCAGCCCAGATAAGAAAGGATGCGCCTCCCAGAGCGGCAGCAGGCACTAGCATCCGATGATCCGGTCCGACTATTAGGCGCATTATATGTGGTATAATTAGCCCGACGAATCCAATTATTCCAGTGAACGCGACGGCGAGAGCGGTCATGAGGGCGGTCATATACAGTATAATCTTTTTGAGCCTCTCGGGATCGGCCCCAAGGTTGTGCGCCGTCTCCTCACCCAATAGGAGCGCATTGAGATCACGTGAGAAGAGGAAAATGACGAAAGCCCCTCCTATCATGGCTGGTGCCATTATGAGGACCTCTGTCCACGAGACAAGTGTCAAGCTTCCCAACAGCCAGAAGATGAGTTTATGAAATTGCTGTCCGGCGAAATAGATCATTAATGAGACCAGTGCTCCCAAGAAGGCCGCCATGGCCACGCCTGAGAGAAGCAGCGTTTCGACATAGATTCTGCCGCGAATGGTGCCAAGGCGATAAACGACGAATACTGTCACGAGTGCTGTGATGAATGCAAGAATGGGCTGGGCAGTTATGCCCAATATAGCCTCGAAGCCTATCAGGCCGGCCAGTGCGGCACCAACGGCGGCGCCGGAAGATACACCTATAATAAAAGGATCTGCCATCGGATTGCGAAATAGCGCCTGCATAGCAGTTCCGGCGACGGCCAATCCACATCCGACGAGCGCTGCGAGGAGTATACGCGGTATTCTGATCTCCCATATGATTGTGCTGACAATTTCGCTGTATTCCGGCCACAGATGCTCCCTGCCGAGAAGAATATCGAAAACCATTCGAAAGGAGATTGGTTCCGGTATCCCAGGACCTATTGGGCCCATGGTCCCGACGAATATGCAGATGAATACAGATAGGAGAAAAAAGGAGATTAATCCTGCGATCGTGAGGAGACGTCTTCGCTTGATTCGAAGGAATGGGTCCTCGAAATCCGGCGCTCTTAATCGAGGCATGGATTAACCCATCCATTTCAATGGTTTCATTCGAAAAGTTCCGGATGGATGAGCTTTGCCAGTTCTTCCAATCCATCGACTAATCTGGGACCGTACAGGCTGACAAGATCGTCATCCATCGAATATACTTGTCCATTGGCGATCGCGTCGATCTGATCCCATCCAGGCCTCGAATAGATATTCTGAGCAACGGTAGTCGTCATTGGCCCGACGGTATAGATGATGATTTCAGGATCTTGCGCAACAACGAATTCATCTGCAATTACAGTATATTCGGCACTTACGTTCTCCGCAATATTAATGCCGCCTGCTAGTTTAATCAGTTCTTGGCCAAACGACCCTGCCCCAAATGTCCACATCGGGTAGTATTCGAGATATATCCTGGGATGCGGGACACCCTCAGCGAGCGTGATATCGGTAATCGCCTCAACACGCTCTTTCAACGAGTTCACAAGCGCAGATGCCTCAGTGAAATGATCAGTTATTGAGCCCACCAGCATAATGTCATTGAAGACATCATCGAAAGATCGCGTTGCTAGGATCATGTATGGAATACCCTGAGCCTCTATGGTTTCCAGCTGAGCAACTGGCACGAGATCGCTGCATATGACGAGATCGGGTTGCAGCCCAATAATTGCCTCGAGATTCAGCTCGTATGAGCCGACCTTCGGAATATCATCCACCTCAGGCGGATAATCGCTGTAATCATCCACGCCTACAACGAGCTCTCCAGCGCCTACAGCAAAGAGAATTTCTGTAGGGGTCGGAGCTACTGAGATTATGCGTTCCGGAAATCCATCTAGCTCGATCGATCTTCCGTAATCGTCGATAAATGTCATGCTCTGATAATTTGCGATCATTCCCCTGACAAAATAGCCTCCAGCGAATGCTGCCGCAACGCATAATATTGCCGCAATGATCACATATACTATCTTACCTAGCGGTATTTTCTTCTCTTCCATTTCTTTTTCCTCTCCCACTTTCTACTTCCTTTCTTCACGCTCATGTTTTTTCTGCTTTTCTCGAGACGCCAGCATCTTCGAAAGTTGCCATCTCATTGAGAATCTTGCATGCGGCCTCCACGATCGGCATCGCCAGTGCTGAACCCGTACCCTCTCCCAGGCGCATACGAAAATCTAATAAGGGTTCGAGATCGAGCGCCCTCAAAATGGCTGAATGCCCGTTCTCGACGGAAAGATGAGACGCAATCATATACTCGCGCGATCGAGGGGCAATGGCTGTTGCAACCAGAGCAGAAGAGCCTGATATGAAACCGTCGAGAATCACAGGAATATTTCTATTGGCAGCGCCGAGAATCACGCCTGTCATTCCGGCAATCTCAAGCCCTCCGAGCTTTGAAAGCACTCCCAGCGGATCTGTTGCATCTGGTCGATGCAGTTGAAAGGCAGTTTCTATCGTCCTGATCTTCCGTCGCAGGCTTTCATCATCGACTCCGGTCCCTCGTCCCGTTACCTCGTTGATCGGATTGTCTGTGAATACTGCCGTGAGCGCGCTCGCAGCAGTCGTATTTCCTATGCCCATGTCACCGATACCAATCAGATTGATATCTTCGTTGATCATGTCGAGACTGAGTTCGATTCCTCTTTGAATGGCCATTTTTGCCTCGTCGGTAGTCATCGCTTTTTCTCGAGCCATGTTGCCCGTTCCACATCGGATTTTGCACGATATCACGGATTCCGGCCAGTCTCTGTTTCCTGCGACACCCATGTCAACTGTGATGATGCGAGCTCCAACATGACGTCCCAGGATACTTATCGCCGCACCGCCACATGCAAAATTCGAGACCATCTGCGCTGTGACCTCTGAGGGATACGCGCTCACCCCTTCGGCTGTAACGCCGTGATCTGCTGCCATAGTAAAGATTACCTTGCGACGAATCCGCGGCGAATCAGTTCTATATATTCCAGCCAGATGGATCGAGAGATCTTCAAGCCTCCCAAGGCTACCCTTTGGCTTTGTCAGGTTATCCTGCCGTCGCTTTGCCCTGGCCATTGCACCTTCATCTAATGGCCTGATTTTCCGAGCGATCTCCTCTATGTCCATAACCACTCATCTTAAAGTAGGCTTAAAATGTTGAAAGTATATTTTAATATTGGTGTGTCATTGCCTATCTCGGGATTGCATAGGGGGTGATTCTCCGAACGAGCTATTCGGACTGCTTTCAAGGATACCTTTGATGAGAAAAGAGCTGGATCTTACGCTCGCCGCAAGAAGGCAGCATCTCTTTCCGATCGTTGGTACTATGTTAGGTGCGGCCGTAGCCATCATTGCCTTTCTTCTCTTCTCTATTCTGGGAAATCAATTGAGCTCTCTTGTGATCGGCTTACTGATTGTACTCTTCCTTTACGCGGTTTCTGGTCTAATTCATCTCGAGGGGCTCGCAGACTTCGGTGATGGTATGATGACATCGGGGGATGCCGAAAGGAAACGAGCTGCCATGAAAGATGTATCGTTAGGAGCAGCGGGGATCTTTCTCATCGTCGTTAACTGCATCCTGCTGATATTCCTGATCGGCGAGCTAGATGGATGTACCGATGCAATAGCTCCCTGGATATGGGGCGGAAGCATACCAGCTGTGCTGGGGCTTATTCTGGCTGAATTATCCGCCAAGCTATCGATGTTAACGGTCATGTTTCTCGGTTCCAGCTCGCATGACGGTATGGGGCAGCTCTTTGTTTCGGCAGCTAACTCGAGGAGATTCTTGATAGGAGTGATCCTCTCCATCAGCATTGCTATTGCATTATCTTGGGTCTATTTCTTCATCGTTCTCCTCGGAATAGTTGTTGGCGTTGCGATCACATATATTGCAAGGAATCACTTCGGCGGTGTAGGAGGAGATGCATTTGGTGCAAGCAATGAGATCGGTCGTCTGGCGGCTCTGCTCGTCTGGGTGATAATTTTATGAAGACTGTGATCATGGCAGGCGGTAAATCCTCGCGACTTGGTGTAAATCGAGAGAAGGCGCTTCTATCTCTGGGCGGTGCAACATTGCTTGAGAGATCGGTTGCAGCTGTCCGTAAATCAGAGGCGAGCGATTGCCTCGTAGCAATCTCGAACCACACTCCTCGCACTGAGCAATTCGCAAAGAAGCGCGATCTGGATATTATTGAAACGCCTGGCCATGGCTATCATGAGGACGCGCTATTCCTCCTCGAGCATCTCGGCTGCTTCCTATCCGTAAACGTGGATATCCCGTTCATCAGTGCGGATGCCATTAATAAGCTCTATTTACAAACAGGAGAAGCCAGCATGGCCTGTGTCGTCCCTTTGAGTCTGGTTACATTTCGGCTTTCTGAGCAGTCGATATTCGCGCCCGAAGAGGGTAAAAAATTCGTGTGGATAGGATTGAACTATGTCACTCCATCGTTAAAGACGGGTTATTTGATTCTGGAGGATGCACTTCTCGCGCTAAATGTCAATACGCTCGAGGATATGTCTCTCGCCGAGAAGATGCTTTCTCGTGACGGCGGATTTACAAGAGAATAATTCGATAAGTTTCGGATAACCAGTGATTTTAGGAGATCGGAATACAGGGGGAAAAGATCATCCTTGAATGCCTATTTCACCTTCTCACACAACCATTTATTAATGACCATTGATTATGCTTTTCGGGGATACCAGGTGCGAAGGATAGCAGTTAGTGGATTTGGGAGAATCGGCAGAAACTTTTTGCGGGCGGCACTCAAGAGAAAAAATTTTGGTGAGGATTTTGAAATCGTCGCCGTTAACGATATCGCTGATATCAAAACACTGGCATATCTCCTCAAATACGATTCCGTTCAAGGGCGGCTGGGGAAGAAGATCATATTGGATGAAAACAAAATGCGTATTGATGGTCATGAAATTGAATTTTCCATGATTAAGGATCCAAGAAATCTACCGTGGAAAAAGCTCGAGGTGGATTTTGTTCTGGAAGCTACGGGACTGTTTCGCGATAAAAAGAAAGCTTCTATGCACCTGGAGGCAGGAGCGAGCCGAGTAGTGATTTCGGCGCCTTCTCCCGATCCAGATATTACATTAGTTCTCGGAGTTAATGAGGATAAATATGATCCAGACAGACATTTCATAATCTCAAATGCGTCTTGCACCACGAACAGCCTTGCTCCACCCCTGAGAGTGCTTCACGAAAATTTCAAGGTTGAAAGCGGTCTGATGACCACAGTACATGCATACACTGGAGGACAGAAAATTGTCGATTATCCGCACGCGAAAGATGTTCGTAGAGGACGTGCAGCTGCGGTATCGATTGTGCCCACTTCCTCGGGAGCTGCAAAGGCAATATCTCAGGTGATACCCGATCTTGCGGGCAAGATGACTGGTATGGCGCTTCGAGTTCCGACCCCAGTCGGTTCCGTGACCGATCTGACCGTAAGGTTGCAAAAGGATGTCACGGTGAACGATGTGAATAGCGCTCTTCGTGAGGCGGCGAATGGCTCTCTGAAAGGGATCATGGAATATACCGAGGATCCGATAGTATCGGTTGACGTCATTGGCAACCCGCATTCCGCTGTAATAGATGCGCTCTCCACTCTTGTCGTTCCTGAGCCAGGAAAAATGGTCAAGGTCTTCTCATGGTACGATAACGAATTCGGATATGCAAATAGGCTCGTGGATCTGATGGGCAAAATTCTTTAGGAATCTCTATATTCTCCCCTCAGCTTGAGCCCCCGATCGAAATCAATTTCGAGACAGGAAATTTGAGATGGATCGCAGCCGCTCAGTGATGATAATTCAATGTGCGGAGCGTGAATAATTGATCTTTGACAGACTGGCCAAATTTGTTATCAAGCGCTATGTGCTGGTAATCCTTGCTTGGATTGTCGTGATATTCTATGCATTTCCACTGATACTCAATGTCAATGATGTGATAGAATATCAGGAGACTGAGTTCATCGGTGATATCACCGTTGAATCTCAGCTGGCCGCAGAGCTGAAGGCCAGACAGTTTCCCGTGGATTCTGCCAATAGCAGTATGCTCATCATAATAGTAGGAGAGGATATGCTCTCCAATACCAGTAGAGATTTCACGCTGACTCTCGAGGATTCCATCCGAACTGAAGATGATTTGAGCTATCTGGGAGATATTACCTCTATCTATGACATCTATTCATTGACAATACAGTCAATGGTTGAATCTCTGGCTCCTGCAATGCACGAGATGGAAAGTCAGACCAATCTTTCGCTCCAGATGCTTTTTGGAATCCCCGATGGATATTTTATGACCTTTGAGGGAATCAATAGCACTGCATTCATCGTTTACGGCATCCCTTGGATGTATCTGGGCAATTGGGACAATCTCAGTGCCACTCTTTCAGGACAGCAGCTGGATGAGGCTGCAAACTCGACAACAATTGCTGATCTCGCGGATTTAATTAACGATCAAAATATTGATGATGCAAACGCTACTCTGATGATGGGTTATTATCTGGTTTTCTATGGATTCTGGGCTAATATCTCGGAGCCCAACCCATATGATAGACTGAATATGTCAGTGGACGGCGCAGCCCAGTTATTCATTGATCAATCACCGCCGTCTTATGCAAACATAATATCCGCTGTCTACGAAAACCTCTCTATTTACAATTACAATTATCCCCTGAACCAGTCCGATCTTGCAAGCTCGATTATGGCTTACACTATGAGCTCCCAGTTTGAGGATCCGGTTAGTTCCGAAATCGCCATATCCGTATTGTTCTTGACCAATGTCACTTGGAAAGGTAGCTTTTCCCAACCGAATTTGAACTTGACGGAGAGAATAGACTATGTATTTCCTCTCATACAACAGTCTATAATTGAAAGCGTCTCAGAAATTATAGAAAACGTCAGCATGGATCTTCCGATCGATGGCGACGAATTCATTTCCCTTTTGAATTCTCTCGTTTCAAATTTCACTCTAACCGATTATTCGGATCACGACAAGATTCGTCAGTTCTCCATATTCATAACGGGAGCTGGAGCAAATATTCAAAATGCCATATTTCTTCAGTCGATTTATGATTTTGGCTTAATGCCGGATCCCACTGATATTGGCAATTATTCATGGAACCTGATCCGATCCGAAGCGGTGGAAAACTATCCGGTCGAATTGCCCCCAGGAGTACTGGAATCGTTTGTCAGCGAGGATAACAGTACGATACTCCTCATTGTAACCTTTACGAAAGAGGCGGGATACCAAGAGGCAAACGGGGATGAGCCGATTGTCAATAATGTCGAGATCATTAGGGATCTGTCCGCTTCGATCGACGGAGCATATGATAGCCTCACCGTGTATGTCACGGGAGAGGCGCCAATCAGTGCCGATATGAGCGAGATGACGACCAAGGATCTCGAATTGATAGAACCGGCGACGATCATACTCGTTTTAGTTCTGCTGTCGGTTTTCTTCAGGTCCATTCTCACTCCGTTTGTGCCACTTACCGCGATAGGAATAGCTCTTGGGATCAGCCAGGCAGCGGTCTTTTTAATTGGTACGCTGGTAGCGCATGTGCATTTCACGGTGCTTACATTACTGGTCACTATTCTGTTCGGCGTCGGCACCGATTATTCGATATTCATTTTGGCGAGATATCGTGAGGAGAGATTGAAAGGGGCAAACAAAGAGGATGCAATGCAGACATCTGTCACATGGGCTGGCGAAAGCATAACCACGAGTGGTGCCACCGTAATAATCGCCTTTGGATCCATTTCTATTTCCACCTTTAGCATGTTCAGAACTATGGGGCTTATCTTGGGGCTCGCTGTCCTCATTGCTTTGCTTGTTGCTCTCACCTTGGTTCCCGCAATAACCTTGCTTCTGGGAAAGAAGATATTCTGGCCTACTTCGGGAAAGAGATGGACCGAGTTCCGCCTCAGATATCTGAAGTGGCGGGCGCAAAAGCGCGGAGGTTATTTTAGGCACGCAGCTAAGTTTGCCGTCAAATATCCGTGGCCAATCATTGGTGCAGCGCTGCTGATCTCCGTTCCGACGACTTATATATACATGACCGGAGAGACCAGCTATGACTTCATTGGCGGCATGGGGGACACCGAGAGCGTTGACGGATTGAATGCCATGTCCGAAAGCTTTGGCGCAGGTCGTATCTCACCGACAGAGGTTTTAATTCGGTTCGAGCAGCCAGTACTGCTTCCAAACGGTTCATTCGATTATTCGGCGCTTGATACTATCAATGATGTATCGATCCAATTTTCGGAACTGGAAAATGTTCACGAAGTCGAAAGTCCCACTATGCCTGATGGCGAGCCTATTTCATACATGAATATCTCCGATCTTCCCGAGTTGGAAAGATATCTCTTGACAGAGAGAATGACAGCGATGATTGGCCAAGACAATCGAACAGTGCTTATCGAAGTGGTGTTTAATGAGGAGCCTTTCACCTCTCAGTCATTGTCATCGGTCGAAGAGATTAGGGCTCTTATGGTCGAATTGGGAGAATCAGAAGTTCTTCTTGAAAGCGCGACTATGCTCGTGGGAGGACAATCTGCTGGCATGGTCGACGTCGATGAGATTACCAGCAGCGAGTTCGCCAAGATGGAGATTATTGTTATTGTCGGGGTTTTCCTCGTGCTGTTAATAGTCCTCGGGTCGGTCCTATTGCCGTTGTTCGCAATTCTCACCATTGCTCTATCTATCTCCTGGACATTGGCTACCACCATGCTGATTTTTGATATGATCTTGCATCAGCCAGTGCTTTGGCTGGTTCCCTTTATCATATTCGTAATCTTGATGGGGCTCGGCATGGATTACAATATCTTCATTCTCACGAGGATTCGAGAGGAGATGCAGAAGCGCGGAGATCATGTCGAAGCCATAGTTGAGGCAGTTGATCGCACTGGAGGTATTATCACCGCATGTGCGGTAATTATGGCAGGTGCATTTGGGACTATGATGCTTTCCAGTACCTCTATTCTGCAGGAGTTCGGCTTCGCTCTCTCATTCGCAGTGCTGCTAGATGCAATGCTCGTTCGAACCTATGTCACCCCGGCAATCATAAAAATACTCGGCCCAAAATGGACCTGGTGGGCGCCAGGTCGACTGCAGAGGGTTAAGCCAATACACTGGCAGAAGGCAGACCAAGATGCTGCAATCGATGATCTCTGATGCCGTGAAGGCTTTTCAGACATGCGAGAAAGCAGGATCGGATCTATAAGCGATCTGATGCCCTCGGCCATCGTATTAAGTAATTGTGGCTAACGGGTTCTGCATTCAATCTTAGGAATAAAGCGCGATGGGAAACATACATAACCATCCTGTTGCTTCACTACCGCTGGCAGGGCAAGACAATGGTCGAAATAAGACCTTTCAAAGCGTATCATTACAATCTCGAGAAATTTTCGTCCTCCCCAGAGAAGCTGTTCGCACCTCCTTACGATGTAATCTCCGAGGAGATACACCAAATGCTCAGCGCTGAGCCGCTCAACATCTCCAATGTGACGCTTGGAAATAGGAATGATTCCTATGCTCACGCCTCTCAGCTCCTGAGCGAATGGATCAACACTGGCATCCTTGTCTCTGAGGATAATGAATGCTATTACGCGTATGAGCAGACCTTTCATTTGGAGGATCGGATGTATATGCGAACAGGTCTTGTTGCCCTGATTAGACTTGAGCTAATGGGGGAAAATATTTTACCTCATGAGAAGACGCATCTGAAAGCTAAGCAGGATCGTCTGCAGCATCTGCAGGCAGTGCGGGGAAACCTCGAGCAGATCTTTCTCATCTACGATGATCCAGACGATCGCGTCAGCCCTGTACTCGAAAGAGCTAAGAAGGCGGCGAATGAGCTGCTATCTTTTATCGATTTCAATAAAATCAGACATCGGGTTTTTCGCATATGTCAGGAGTCAGATATATCGCTAATCTCTGAGTTATTGAGGGATAAGAGACTCCTGATTGCAGACGGGCATCACCGATATGAAACCGCCCTTCACTACTCCAAATTGATGAACAAGGAGGCTGGGCCAGGCCCGCACGATTATCTGTTGACGACCTTGATCAATGCCCGCGACCCGGGACTGATCATGCTCCCGCCGCATCGATTGATACATTCGCTTGATGACTCGGTGGTCGATCAGCTGCCGACGAAGCTCTTTGAAAAGTTCGAGATCGAGAGAGTCGATGATAAGATCGTCCTTGCTGAACGTATAGAAAGCCAGGTGGGATATGGTGTTCTGGGATTCTGGTTTCTGAAGAAAAAGAGTGGGTTATTGGCTACTCTCAAGCCCGAGTTCCGGCCCGCTGAGCCATTGCAGCGCCTCGATGCTTTTATTCTGCACGAGATGGTTCTGGAGGAGCTCCTCGGAATAACTCCAGAAATGCAAGAGCAGAATGAAAAGATCGAATTTGTTGGAGGGACTGACGAAGCGTTCAATGAGGCTTCTCAAGGAGATTACCAAGTTATTTGTCTCCTCAATGCTCCAAGCGTGCCTGAGATCATTGAGGTCGCCGAGACGGGAAAGAAGATGCCACATAAATCAACATACTTTTATCCGAAGCTCTGGTCCGGCCTTATAATGTATCGCTATTAATTCGAATTTTCTTAGAACTCCGATCTGAATAAAAGTCTTATCAAAGTCTTATCATAGTACGAGAATTGGACGCCGAATAATCTTCAAATGCGTGAGATATATGGTTGTTCCTCCTGAGTACCAGACTTGGCGTGTTCCCAGTCAGGATGCATATCGTCATCGTATCTCCAGGTCGCGGGGAGAAAAATCTCCTCCTGGTTCCAAGAAGGTGGCAATCATAATCCTAATGATATTGATAATGGCCATGTCTCTCTGGGTTTTATCGGGCTTTCTTATCTTCGGCTGACAAGTCCGAGGCCAGCCCAGAAAGAGTCTTATACACCTATTATGCTGGATATGTGTAATCATATAATATTCAAACTCGGTGATAAATAATTGAATCTGCGTCATTTTCTGATTGTGGGAGCGAAGATGATTTTAATGGAATAACAGAATATCTATTGCCCTCCTTGCCAGATACATTTGCGACAATAGACGATAATTGAAGCATTGAAAAGAAATGTGGGCTATCGTATAAACTCCCATCCTGATGTTCGGGTATTGCGATAACTTGCACCTGGCAATTGCAGGAGATGGCTTTCAGGATTCAAGAGGTGAGAATGTTGCAGACTCCTCCAAATATAATCTTCACCAGACCCTTTATTGTCCGAGCGGATCCCAGATTGCTCTATGGTTTTTCCAGGAGGCTCGGTTCTGTTCTTCGTTATTTTCCGGAAATCCGAGGTGAAATAAAGGTTGGATTGACCAATGTCTATAAGGGCTTGGCATCAACAGAATCCGACGGAACCACGTTCCACAAGAAGATATCCTTCCCATCCCTGAAAAGGGCAGGAATCCCCACTCGCTATATCATGGGGCATGAGCTGATGCATATTGTTCAGGCCAAGCAGAGTAAGACTATTCCCGGAACGGAAAGGGCTTGCGACGTCTTTACCCTGGCACGTCTACCACCGAGATTTATTGATCAGCCTCCCATTTATTTGAGCATACCTAGGAAAATTCGCATCAATTGGTCGAACAATCACGTCAGATCTCTTGCTTCAAGCTTGATGCACAATCTGGCCGTAGAGGCGATTATAACACGAAAGACGAACCCGAGATACATTCGATGGTGGGAGAATCAGCTCGTCCATTTAGCGGAGGATGGCCATCCAATCGCGAAATCTCTTGAAGAAGTCTAGTCGCGAAAATTTGTTCTCAGACTATATCGGGTAATATTACCCTCTTCTCGAAATATTGAGAAAAAATTCGCGCAAATAGACCTATGTCTTATTCGACATTTCCACAGCATCTCATCATTCGAGAGTGTTCCATCATATTCTTCCTTTCCGAGAAAATTTTCAGTATGTGACTCTTCAAGTAAGGATTAAGCATTAGGTTGTGCATTAGCTCAGTAACTCTGTATGATAGTATGACTCTTGCAGAAGATCTGGCAATTTATGCAAAGATGATTTCCGACGACATTGAGCACGGCGCATCTCACGTGCTGAAGATCGCCTCTGGCTCCCTTGATACCGCACTCAAGAAGAATTCATCTGCTACCCCCATGGAGATTAGGGGCGCAAGCAGGGAATATGCGCTCAGAATAATGGGCGTACATCGTCGGCTGGCGCCAATCTTAAATTTCTGTAACCATCTTCTCTTGGAAATTGAGAACTCGAAAGATGACCCTGAGATCAGGAAGAAGCTCAGCGATTTTGCAATAACGGTCTCGGAGCAGAGTTCGGAGGCTCTTGAAAAGGTCGCGGCGCATGCGAACGGAGTCATATCTGGTAACCATTTTATGACGCACAGCCGTAGCTCCACTCTATTTCATTTCCTGAATCATATTCGGGATCGAGATGATCTTCAGGTGTACATAACTCAATCGAGACCTGGCGGGGAGGGGCGTCTTCTGGCTGGAGAACTCGCAGTGGCTGGCATTCGAACTGTACTGATAGAGGATGCCGAGGTAATGAGATATCTGGATCGGGTCTCTGCAGTACTAGTCGGAACGGATGCTATTATTCCAGGGGGTGTTGTGAACAAGGTCGGAACACATATGGTTTCGCTGGCTGCACGAGAACTGGGTTTGCCAATCTATTGCTTAACAGAATCAATCAAAATCTGGCCTTTCGATGAGCCAATTCTTACGGGCCTCTCCAAGGGCTTTCCTTCGCCGTTGGGAAGCTTCGAATTTTTCGAGCTGATTCCGGGTTCAGCCTTCAGCCAGTTTATCCTTGACAGTGGACCAACAACCTTTGATGAGGTCGTGCTGAAAATGGAGAGTTTCCACCTAGCGCAAGAGATGCAAAGGCTTGCGGGTCTCTAATGAATATATTATTTCACTCCTGGATTCGAAAAAAATTCTTCGCTCTTGTCTCATTGGCATGTGAGACCACCATCGACAGGTAGATTCGTTCCCGTGATAAACGATGCTTCATCTGAAGCAAGCATTAGTACTGCAAATGCGACCTCTTCGGATCTGCCTATTCTTCCCACTGGATGCTCTTCAGCAGTCTCTTTGAGATATTCCTCTCGATTTTCGTGGAGACGCAGTTCCATTTCCAGCATCGGTGTATCAATCACTGCAGGACAGACAGCGTTCACTCTGATATTCTCCCTGGCATAATCCAATGCCATTGCTCTTGTCAAATTTGTAACTCCTCCTTTTGCCGCGCAGTATGCCGCGCAATCTGGATTACCAAATATCCCAGCATCTGATGATATATTGATTATCGCGCCGCCACCCTGTTTCTTGAAGTAGGGATATGCTGCTTTCGAACACAAGAATACGCCTTTTAAATTGATATCTATGATCTGATCCCATTCCTCCTCAGTGGTGTTCTCAACCCTCTTCTCCATATATATGCCCGCGTTATTCACCAGGATATCAATCTGACCAAATCTCTTAACTGTTGTATCGACCATTCGCTGCGCGTCATCTGCCTTCGAAACATCTCCTTGGACGAAAGCGACATGCACTTGGCCCTTCTTCTTCAAATTCTCAACGGTGCTCTCACATTTCTGCTTTGATCTGCTTACGATCATTACTTTTGCCCCTTCCTGAAGGAATCTTTCGGCAATAGCCAGACCAATACCTGAGGATCCACCAGTCACGAGTGCCACTTTATCTTTTAACATCATATTGATCAACTCCACTACGAAAACATTGACATATGGCTAAAAGGTTGTGTCAATCAAGATATTCTGGTTGAGTCCCATACCAGAGCAAGAGAAATCAATTTATTAGCGAGACGATTGAAGAGCCGCCAGAGAGATTTGAACTCCCGACCTGCTGATTACAAGTCAGCCGCTCCACCAGCTGAGCTATGGCGGCATACTCTCGTTAAAATCATACGTTTGATATTTATCTTATTGCATGGCTTCCTTCAAAATTTCACATTTGTTCGTCGCATTCGAAGTGGGAGAAGGCATTATATCCCTCCTGGATTTCATCCTTCCAGGATAGGATAGTATCTCTGTTAAAAAGGCGTAGAGACATTATCTGTATGTTGTATGCTCATGCATCTCGGAACTTTTTCTTCTCACCTCTTTTAGAAAAGGGCGATAGAAACGCTCGCTTGCGCTATCGAACGAGCGATTAAGCAATGCTTAGCGGGTTTGAGTTACTGTCTGGCTAGCATGTGCTATGCTTGATTGCACCGTTGGGACAGGCCTCGACGCAAGCACAACATTCAGTGCAGTCATCGATCCTTGGAACGGTGGCTTTGCCATCCACCAGTTCAAAGACTTCTGCAGGGCAGACAGCAATGCACTCGCCTGCACCCGTGCACTTGTCGTGGTCAATTTCAATTGTCGCGTCCAAGCTTTCACTTTTATAGGATTTAACGGCCATATATCTCCCCTCCGTTGCTCAAAGTCTTTCATGTATCCATTACTGACTTCCTAACCTTCAAGTATGGGAACATAGCCCCACCATGACCCATTCTGCTTGAGATGGAATAAGTTCTCTTCCAGTAGCGATTTATGTTCCTTCTCTATTGTGACAAGGTCCGCGAAGAGTTGCCTGAGTTTCTCGTCTTCCGTCGTGCTCCCTTTCGAGGAGTAAAAATCGATGGACTTCTGTTCAATAGCTATCCCAAACTCGAGCGCTTCGAGCACGTCTTCTGCTTCTACCCGGGTCTTCTCACTGCCACTAAATATTTTCTCAATAGCTTCGGCTCCAATTGCGGTATTCAGTTCAATCTTCTCCGGTACTGGCTTATCGGATACCCTCATGTATTCTTTGGCTAATAATTCCTCGTGCTCCTTTTCGTCTCTCGCCAAGCCAATCATTATCGCCTTTCCTTCCTCATTGGTAATAGCCTGCGATAGACGAACATAATATTCTTGCCCGTATCTCTCGGTAGCGATTGCAGTCAGCAATATTTCGGTGATATCTTCCAACTTGATTCTCTCCAGAGAGTGCTCGAATACTTTGCTTCCATATGTTGAATTATCTATTACTTCATATACTCTTTGAACCGAACTAATTCATGGATAAGAGGTGATATTTCTGAAGTTAAATGCATGGCATTTCTTGGCGTTAGCCAGGCGTCCGCAAGCTTTAAATGGAAATGTGCCATCAGTGGGTTATTGAGCCATTGGGGCGATATCTTATGTCTGATGAGGATATGCCTGCCGATATTGTGAGGCCAAAAATTGTCATTGCTGAGTTCGATGCATGGATCCAGGATACCGAAGAGCTTTTCGATACAACTCATGAAGATATGGCAAAGGAAAAGGAAATTTTTGATGAAAAGATGATTTATGAGCCACAGCCTCTTCTTCTGGGAAGAGAAAGGCTTTTTCGGGGCTTAGAGAAGTCAATGCTTGAGGCGAATATTGAAACGGAGTATGAAGTAGTTCTATCTCCAGAAGACGCCGCTGGTCCAAGGGATCCCAAGCTTGTTGAACTATTTCCGTTAAGGGAGTTTCTCAAGCAAGATATCTCTCCGAGGGTGGGCTTGCAGGTTACCATCAAGAATAGGATTGGATATATCTCTGCCGTTACCGCGGGGAGAGTAAGAGTCGACTTCAATAATCGTCTTGCTGGTAGAACTCTCAAGTATAAATATAAAATAATCTCAGAGCCAAAATCCTCCGAGGAGATTTTCAATTCTGTGTTAAAAATGAATTATGGCAGCTCAGAGGGCTTTTCTGTTAACTTTGATGATGATAAGGCGATTGTGAAGCTTCCCGATGTTTGTAAGTATGATCAGAGATGGCTTCTCTCGAAATTGAACATAATTAATGATCTCAGAGAGCTCCTCGAGATAGACATTATCCAATTAGTGGAAGAATACACAAAGACAAAGAAAGAGGAAGAAGAGGAAAAGGAAGAGAAGCTCTCTGAGGAGTCTAGTCCTGAGAAACCGTCTGAATCAGAAAAGGATATTGAGAAAGAAGAGAAAAATGATCAGGACAACTAAGTACAATCATAATAATATAAAATCAAATGCTGAGCCTATAATCAAGTGATTTTATTGAAGCTATTATGCAATTATTTTATCCAAAAAAGACAATTGGATAAATCCTGTCCCGATGAGATTATTTATCTATTTGTGATTGGTTCTGACAATTAGGGCGCGTGGCCTAGTCTGGATATGGCACCGGCCTCCTAAGCCGGTGATCAAGGGTTCGAATCCCTTCGCGCCCGCTTCCCACGAAGAAAAAGCCTCTATGTTGAATCGAGGGACTACTTCAACCATAACATCCTTATTGTAGATTGAGGCTCGTAGGGCGAAGATGAACCATCATTTCAGAAAATAAGTCTATGAAAAGAATTGAATAATAATTATGATCTTTAAAAGAGAAAAAATGAGGTGAGAGATTTTATATGGCTATAAATTTTAAATCATTGGAAACAATCAAAATATAGCTAAAAATATATTGCGTGATTGCTTGACAGGCTCTGTAGAAACCCTTGAAAAGACGACCTGATAGAAAGAAAAATACGTCTGCATGATATGGTCCCACCCGGAGTCAGACAACAATCTGTTAGATAACATCTGGCTCCGGGGACGGGATG
>Ga0114919_10000988_pt1 | contig 22823 bp, 16 predicted proteins | sample BlataG_FD_88682 | JGI IMG/M metagenome (GOLD analysis project Ga0114919, IMG submission 88682) | Deep subsurface microbial communities from Black Sea to uncover new lineages of life (NeLLi) - Black_00105 metaG | ecosystem: Environmental > Aquatic > Marine > Oceanic > Sediment | place: Atlantic... | reverse complement strand
GGAGAACACAAGCGGAACGCAGCCAGTTTCACTGCTCACCAACGAGAGCGTGCAGCCGGCCACAGCCGCCGGCATGCGGCTGTTTTACGGCGTGCAAGGCCGCAATCGCGTGGGCTGGGAGATTGGCTACACCGGTGTCTACGGCATGTTCGGAGATGCACGGGAGGAGGCAACCGGTCAGATTCAAATTCCGGGCGGTCTCGGGCAGGCGGTCCAGGGTTGGGCCACAGCCAATGCGGTGCGGCCGACCTACGACTCGTCCCTCAACATGTTCGAGGCAAACATCTTTCAGCATCACCACTGCATCAAGGGCGGCCCGCATTCGCCCTTCCCCTGGGATCGGGTGCACGATCCGTACTGTCGCAGCTTCAATTGGCTGTTCGGGCTGCGGTGGGCAGGACTCAATGAGACGGCCGACCTGAATGTGCAGACCGACCCGGGCGAACCATTCTCAGCCTATTCGGTGACGACCAGTTCGCAGCTGATCGGGCCACAGATCGGCATCAAGGAACGCCGGCAGTGGAACAACTGGGCGGTCGAAGGCTGGGCCAAGACGATGCTGGCGGGAACGTTCCTCAGTTCCTACGCCGACCCGATTACGTCACCACTGGCGCCGGGCGTCGAATACCGGCCCGCCCGGGAAGACACCGAGGTCGGCGTCGGCTTTGTGGCCGATCTCAACTACTCCCTCACTCGGCGGCTGGGCGAGCACTGGTGGCTGCGGGTCGGCTACAACCTGATCTGGGTGACGGGAGTGGCGCTGGCCCCGAACCAGTTTGACTTCACCGATACCGCGACGAGCGGCACGCGGCTGGTCGGTGGCAGCAGCGTGTTTCTGCACGGGGCCAACCTGGGGGTCGAGGCCCGCTGGTAGACCATCGGGGCCGGTCGGCCAGATCCGGAGTTCGACTAGTTAGGAACGAGCGGACCTCTGCCGCTGCCGTCTGAGAGCAGTTCGACATCGAAGACCAGGGTGTCACCGGGTTGGATGATCGCGCCTGGTGCGTTGTCACCGTAGGCAAGGTCAGCCGGAATAATCAGCTGCCGACGGCCACCAACCCTCATTCCAGCCACCCCCTCATCCCAACCAGCGATTACCTGTCCGACCCCCAGCGTGAAGTTGAAGGGTGCACCCCGCCCCCGCGAACTGTCAAAGACCTCGCCGTTCTGGCGGCTGCCGACGTACTCGACCGTCACCGACTGACCCGCTGCTGCCACTGCCCCCGAGCCGACCACCAGATCACGGTACTGGAGACCGGAAGCGGTGGTGATGAGCGTCGAATCGACAACAGGTGCCGGAGTTACGGATCGAGCAAGATGCAACGGACCGCGGAGAATCTCGAGGGTATTGGTCTGCTTGCCCGTTCGGTCATAGACCGCCGCACCGCGGTCGCTGCCCGCCCCTGACAGGCTGTAGACCTGATCGACCTGGCCATCACCATCCAGGTCGATGCCGCTGGCATAGCTGCGGGCATTCGTACCAGCACTGCCGGCCGGAGCGGCAAACTGCTGCAACACCCCGCCACTGGCAGGGAGTAGACCTGAATAGACATCAGTCGTCGCCGAACTGCCGCGGCCGCCTGAAACAAAAATGTCATCAATGGCATCGCTGTCGAAGCGGGCGGCCGCAACCACCACACCCGTCAGGCCGTAGGCGGCTCTGGGGGCAATCTGCTGCAGTACCGTCTGCCCACCGGCAAGGCTCATGACCTGCACCGCTCGGCTCGCACCGGCTCCGGTACCGACCACCAGCTCCTGCAGACCGTCGGCGACGGTGGGATCTTGAATCACACCGTTCACCACCACGCCAACGTCGGCTGCCGCCAGCGTGACGCCATTGACATGGCTGGCACCGTAGGGCTGAAAAGTCTGAAACGGCTCGGATGCCCAGCCAGAGGCCCCACTGGCCAAGGCGAAGACCGAGACATCGGCTCCACGCGACTTGCCGGCGGCCAAATCAGCGCTGCCGTCACCATCGAAGTCACCCAAAGCGATCGAAAGCCCCGCAACGTACGAGTCACCGAAAGGCCGCAGTCGATAATCAGACAACTCTGTGCCGTTGAGTTCAAAGACTCTGATTTCGCCTTTCCCTGGTCCAGAGGCGGCGATCACTTCCACCGTTCCGTCCTGGTCAACATCGGCCAGTGCCGTGCTGACTCCGCCGCGGAAGCCGGGCTCAAAGGCGAGGAATTGGTTGACCTCTTGCCCCGTTGCCGGATCGATCACCGTCACCGTCGGCGCACTGCGGAAGCCGATGTCGCTGCCGACCACCACCACTGGCTGGTACCGGCTATTCGTATCGGTGGCCGCGTTGTCGGCAGGGGCCGTCTCTATCACCCCCAAACCTGCCCGGACTTCCACCTCAAAGCTGATCTCGGCAACAGCTGCCCCATCGACCTGCGCATTCACGGTGAAAATCGCCGACTCACCGGCGGGCAGATCGATTGCTGCAAAGACGGCATCGCCATCTGCATCACTTCCCGACGCAGGCCCGCTTGCCCCGGGTGAATATTGGGCCGTCCAACTGGCCGAGGAGATTCCGGTCGGCAGCGGGGCGACCACCCTAGTTCCGGCAGCACCATCGGGGCCGGCATTCGTGATGACCACCGTATAGACGCTTTCAGTCCCAGGCTAGTAAGTCGCCACGCCGTCCTGAATGGCCACTGCCAGATCGACATCAAAGGCTAACCGCCGTTCAAGCGTTTCAGGGGCCGCCCACCGGCTGCCCTGACGATGACGCCCCTGACGGTTGACGGCAGCTCGATTGAACAGGCGGTGCAGCAACGACATGGCTCAGCTTTCGAAAGACATTCCTCAGTGGCAACGGCAGCGCAGCCACATCCACAAATCCCTCTACGTAAAGAAGTACCCCCCGGTTTGGTCCCGGTCAATTTTTCGGCGCCAAAAGTCGGTTTCGGGGGGGGGTGTAGCCGCTGAAAAAAGGCGGGCCGGGCACTTTCGCACCCGGCCCGCCTGATCAACACAGGTCAGCCGTAAAATTGGGGCGTCCACGCTCGCCTTAGCGGCAGCAGCGACGGCACCGGCTGCGACGGCAGCCCTTCTTGCAGCCCTGGTCGCAGCAGTTGGCCTCACCACAGCAACCGCTGTCACAGCAGCTGCAGGGCACCTCAACCTCGACCATGACGCACTTCTTGACCGGCACCTCCTTGGTGACCTGAACCGGAACGCAGACCTCGTAGGTGCAGGTCTTTTCTTCCGGCACACAGTCACAGACCGTGACCGTGTACTTCTCTTCCTTCTGCTGGGGAACCATGACCGTGTAGGAAACTTCCTTGGTCATGGTCTCCGGCACACACTTGCAGACCTGGTACTCGCGGGTCCGGGTCTCGGTCTTGCACTTCTGCACCTTGACCATCCGGGTCCGCTCTTCCGGTACGCACTTGGTGACGCAGTAGGTCCGCTCACGCTGCTCCGGCACGCACTTGGTCACGGTGCAGGTGCGGGTCCGCTCTTCCGGCACGCACTTGACAACCTTGACCATCCGGGTCCGCTCTTCCGGCACACACTTGGTGACGCAGTAGGTGCGGGTCCGCTCCTCAGGCACACACTTGGTGACACAGTAGGTACGGGTCCGCTCTTCTTCCTTGCACTTCCGGACACAGACCTTTCGGGTCCGCTCTTCCTGCTTGCACTTCCGCACGCAGGCTGTGTAAGAAACTTCCTCGGTCACGCACTCGTAGGTGGTGCAGGGAACTTCCTTGGTTTCGCAGGTGGGCACCCAGACCCGCTTGCAGCACATCTTCGGCGGGCAGGGATTACCACAGGCGTCGGTACCGCATGAGGGCACTTCCACCATCTGGTTTTCCCAGTGACCACCGCGGACCTGCACGGTCTTTGTCGTGGTGACCGGCACCCGCTTCTGGACCATCCGAGTCTTTTGAACCTCTTCGGTGTAGGGCACCATCACGGTGTAGGTCTCTTCGACCTCTTCGGTGTAAGGCACCATCACCTTGTAGGTGCAGGTCTTCTCTTCCTTCACCGGCACCATCACGGTGTAGGTGCAGGTCTTCTCTTCCTGAACCGGAACCATGACCGTGTACTTCTGCTCAACCTCTTCGGTGTGAGGCACCATCACGGTGTAGGTTTCCGTCTTTTCTTCCTCGACCGGCACCATCACGGTGTAGGTGCAGGTCTTCTCCTCCTGAACCGGAACCATGACCGTGTACTTCTGCTCAACTTCCTCACAATAAGGAACCTGAACCTGATACTCACAGGTCTTGGTCTCCATCACGTTTTTATTGACCGTGTACTCAACGGTCTTGGTCCGGGTCTCGGGCACGCACACGGTCACGGTGCGGGTCCGCTCCTCGGTCCGGGGCACCCGCTTCATAACCGTGTAGGTCTTCTCGCGGGTCTCTTTCTTGTACTCCGTGCAGGTGACGGTCTTCATTTCCGTCACGTACTGCCGCTGACACACGGTTTTGGTGCCACAACAGGCACCTTCGGTCTCGCCACCGCACTTGCCGCAGTCCGCGTAGGTGCTGGTGCACATAGCGAGGACGGCGATCGCCGGCAGAAGGCAAGTCAAAAGCTTGCGAATCACAGGGAATCCTCCGAAACAGGGGGGGGGGACAGGAAAACTCGAGCAGGTTGACGTTCGAACGCACCCGGGGGCCCGGTCGGCCGAAGAGACCTCTCTCTCATCCGACGACCGAAACGCCCGGCCGCCTGTTAATTTGGCAAGGATACGCAGAGTTTTTTGCCAAGCAAGTATTACTGGGGGGTGTTCATATTTTTTGCTCCGGTTCGCTCGGCAGACCCTCCGCGGTGGGGACTCCGGAAGGACACTCCTGCGAGTTGGCCGTGCCCTGAGCCGACGGTACGCTATCGCCTCAGGAATTTCCCAAATCTTTCCCACGATTTCCGCAGTCGCCCTTGGAGTCATCCGCATGCTCGCTCGTGTCCTCCCTCCAGCCGCCAGCACGATCCATCCACTGCAATCCGCTCACCGGGCATTCGCACTACTGCTGGTGCTGACCCTATTTTCTGCCTGCATCGTCACCGCTCCGGCCTCAGCCGATGTGTCGCTGAACAACATGTTCGGTGACCATATGGTGCTGCAGCAGGGCATCCGTAACCGCGTTTGGGGAAAGGCGGCCCCCGGTGAGACGGTCGCCGTGTCGATCGCGGACCAGAGCCACACCGCCACGGCTGGGGCCGACGGTAGCTGGGAGGTCCTGCTCGATGCGATCACCGAATACGGTGGTCCCCACACCCTGACCGTGAAGGGCAAGAACGAACTGACCTTTAACGACGTCCTGATCGGTGAGGTCTGGGTCTGTTCCGGTCAGTCAAACATGCAGTGGAGCGTCGACCAGGCCAACGACGCCGATCTCGAGAAAGCCGCAGCAGCATTCCCTCAGATCCGGCTGATCTCGGTGCCACAAGTCGGCATCCAAGAGCCCCAATGGAACTTCAACGGCTCGTGGAGCGTCTGCTCACCCGATAATGTCGGGAGCTTTTCGGCAGTCGGTTTTTTCTTTGGCCGCCAGTTGCACCAGACCCTCGGTGTGCCTGTCGGACTGATTGACAATGCCTGGGGCGGCAGTGCCTGCGAGGCCTGGATTGAGCGCGGGCGACTCGCTGCGGATGAGCGATTCAAGCCGCTGCTGGACCGCTGGGTCAAAACTGAAGCCGACATCCCAAAGTTGGTTGAGAACTTCAAGGTCCAGCTGGAAAAATGGAAGGCGGCAGCTGAACAGGCCAAAGCTGAAAAAAAACCCGTTCCTCGGCAGCCCCGCAGTCCGGAAGGACTGCTGATCGGTAATTCCCGCCCTGGCAACATCTACTGCGGAGTGCTCTCACCCTCGATTGGCTACGGCATCAAGGGGGCGATCTGGTATCAGGGCGAATCAAACGCCAGCCGGGCCATGCAGTATCGCGATCTGTTTCCCTTCATGATCCAGTCCTGGCGGGACGAGTGGAAGTTGGGTGACTTTCCCTTCTACTGGGTGCAGCTGGCCGACTTCCGCGATGAAAAGCCGGAACCGACCGACAGCGACTGGGCCGAACTGAGAGAAGCTCAGACGCTGACGATGGACAAACTGCCCAACACCGGCGAGGCAGTGATCATCGATATTGGCGAAGGGAAGGACATCCACCCCAAGAACAAACAGGATGTCGCCAAGCGGCTCGCTCGCTGGGCCCTGGCCGAGACCTACGAGCGTCCGGGCATTGTCTGCCGTAGCCCACGGTACAAGGCGATGGAAAAGCAGGGCAGTAAGATCGTCCTGAGCTTCGACAACGTCGATCCCAACGCGGCCGGCTGGAGGCCGTTTGACGTTCGGGAGCCTGTCGGTTTCACGATCTCTGCTGCCGATCAAAAGTTTGTGACCGCATCAGCCCGGCTTCTGCCCGACGGCCGGATCGAGGTCTGGTGCGACGCCGTCGCCGATCCCGTTGCCGTCCGCTACGCCTGGGCCGACAACCCGGTTTGCAACATGTATTCCACAGCCGGCTTGCCGTTGACGCCCTTCCGGACTGACGATTTTCCCGCGATCACAGCGGGGAATCACTGACCGTTGACTGCCAGCTACGGCAGCCTTTCGTAACAGTTTGCTAAACTCCGTCAGTTGAGGGCTGTGTTCTGGAACTTTTGTGGCATTGCCACCATGGCTGAGTCGTACGAAAGGAGTCTGCGATGAAGTGTTTTATCGGCTGCTTCCCGGTTCTGGTGGCAGTCACCTGCCTTGGCTGCCAGTCCGCCACTGACCGTCCTGCCCGGACGAGCTTTTCAGCCAAGCCGATTGCGGAGCCGGCTGCGGCACCAGCGGCGGTGCCACGGCCATCACGGCTGGTCCCCGTCGTGATCAAGCCACCGGCCGGGCTCCAGTGGAAACTGCTCGAGCGGCGACTAAGTCAGGCCGAGTCGCAACCCGCGAACATCCGACCTGTCGCCGCAGCACTGCCGCTAAACCAGAGTGGCATGGATGCACCGCGGCGGCTGCTCGAGCCGACGCAGCCCGCTTCTGCGACCTGGGCAACCGACATCAGGACCACTTTGGCCAGCTACACCGCAGCATTCAACCGTCATGACCCGGTGGCTCTAGCCACCCACTGGACTACCGATGGCGAAAACGTTGACCTCGAAACCGGCAGCCGGACCGTGGGTAGAGACGCCGTCGAGCGAGTGTTCGATCGGCTGTTTACGGCCTATGGAACTGCCCAGATCGATTTCGACATCGAGGCGGTCAGGCCCATTCGTGACGATGTCGCCGTGGTTGACGGTGTCTCTCGGCTGGAACTCGCCGGCCGGCAGCCAACCAGAAGCCGATTTTCGGCGGTGCTGGTTCGGCACGAAGGTCGTTGGCTGATTGAGTCGGTGCGGGAAGCAACCGCTCCAGCCAATCCGTCGGTTCGCGACCGCCTGGCTCCCCTGGCCTGGCTGCGGGGCTCGTGGGAAGATGTGAGTGACGGGCTCACGATCAGCATCCAGTGCGACTGGGCAGCCGCGGGCGGATTTCTCATCCGCCAGCATCTGATCACCGACGAGCTGCAGCCACCCGGCAGTGCGGCCCGAACGACCGCCGGAATTCCTACCCTGCTTCCGGCCCCAACTCCTGACGGAACCGACCCTGGTGCCGTTCAGCAACGAACGATCACTGAGTTCATCGGCTGGGATCAAGGGCGGGGTGAAATCCGCTCGTGGATGTTCTGCTCTGACGGCCGCACGGCAGAGTTCAGTTGGCTTCGGTCGGGAGCCGGCTGGCTGCTTACGCATACCAGTAATCCGACTACCACTGCCAACGCTGAGCCTGGCCAACTGATGCTCGAACAGGTTGGGGCTGATGAACTGACGCTGCAGTTGCACTCGGGTATCGCTACCGATCTGCTGCCAGCTGCTGACTTTGTTCGCACCGCCAGGCCAATTGACGGAGATGAGAGCCATTGATGCTGGCTGCTCCTCAGCCCTTTGGGGCACTTTTCCCCGGGCTGTCGAATTGAGCGGGAGGCGGTCGAATCGGAGATTATGTGAACCATCCGCTGCCTGAGGATGCGGTCGCTGCCGCAGCAATTGAAGGGCCACTTCTGGTGGTAGCCACTGGTGAGACGGTAGCTCGGTACGCACCAGCCTGGGCAGCTAACGCCGAACAATACCGCAGCCGCTACCGGGTGCTTGTCATTGACGACAACAATCCGCATGAAGCCGGGCAGGTTGTGGCTGAGGCGACCTCGTTGGCCGCAGCGGGCATCGTTGCCGTGGGCACACAGGCCGTCGTTGCGACTGCCACTACCGCAGGCAGAATGCTGGGTCTGCCGGTCGTTGCTATCCCGGCCAATCCATTCAGCGGCTGATCTCGACCGGAGCTGCCCCCACAATCGGTGACCGTGTCCCGAGCACCTGCAGCATGGCATCCACCCGGGGACGAAGGACCGGTGGAATCTCGGCCAGCCGCTCCGGCGTATCGATTCGTCCGTTGAAGACCGAGCGGCCGGTTGGTGTCAGCACGATCAGCCGGGTGTCATCAGCCTGGATCAGCCGAATGGTGAAGTCATCATCTTCCCGCAGCAGTACTGCTTCATCCGTCGCAACGATCGGAACACTCTTGCCCCCTGAGGCAAGCTGAACAGCAGATGCGGGCTGTCGGAGTGCGGCTTGTGGCCAATTGGAGCCAACGGCTGCCGGAGCGGGTGGCACAGGAGCTGCGACAGCTAGGGCAGGCTGACCGAGCGGAACATTCAATGGTTTCCCGGCCCGCAGGATCTTCATGACACCGGTAGTGGTGACATTCCCGCCGGGGGAAGCTTCTGCTGTCGGCAAGGAGACGGCCTCCAACAGCACTGCCAGCTGTTCCGGCAGCACCAGCAGCTGATCATCGAGCCGCACCAACACATCATGGGGCTGGATGCCGATTCGGGCAGCAGCAGACTCTGGGCTGACAGCATCGACCACCAGCCCCTCGCCACGGGAGAGTGCCAGTTGACGCCGCAGGATTTCGGGCGCTCGCGACAGCTGAAGACCGAACGCGGCAACCTGGCCAACTGGCTCAGTCTTCCGCATCTCACTAATCGACTGGATATGCGATCGCCTACCAGTGACTGCCAGCCGCTCGAGCTGATCACCCGGTTCTTGAGCGGCGGCCATTACGGGTAGCACCCCGGCAGCAACCAGCAGAAAGCCTGCGCGCAAGGAACGCTCTCGCCGACTGATTCCTGAAACATGCATGAACGGGCCTCGTTTTCGCAATGAAACAGTCCTCATCCGGCCTGCTTGAGCTGTCCGTGAAAAAAGCCTTCCATGGCAATGCTGTTTGGCACGGCAGTTACAGATCTATTCTGTCGGCGTGAGGTAGCTCCTTGGAAGCCCCGGGCGCGAGCCCGGGGATCGACCGGAGGATCCCCCAGCTTGCGTTGGGGCTTTCGAAGGGTCCACTTTGGCAAACCCGAAAACGCCGGGGGTTTTCAGCATTGCCGACCGCCACATCCTGCGGCGGCAGATTTTCTCCACAGTCCTTAGAGGGGCGGTTGTGACGATTTCTCGATCCCAACGCCAGAGTGATCCCAGCCAACGCACACATCGGGGCAACCAGGCAGGCTGGTGAAACTGGCTGAAGCCTGCCGGCCCGCTCCTCATGGCCTGCACCTCAGCTGGCAACCCTGACGATTGATTCAATCGGCAGAATCGCCTTCTTCCGCACAACGACAACCCTCTCATCAAAACCATGCTCAGGGGAACTTCCACCATGGCTGACCAACTTATCCGTCGCTTGCTTCCCGCAGCCATCTGCGGGCTGCTGCTTCTCAATCTGTCACCCGCTGGGGCCGCGACGGCCGCGGAAGGCGGTGCGAAGCCGGACGCGACGGCCGCTGCCGAACAGCCCGCTGTCGCCAAAAAGCCGGTGCTCGTCCCCGGCACTGGTGTGCTGATTAAAAACGGTGGCGATGACTTTGAAGCAGAAAACTGGAAGTGGTACCACCGGCATCCCAAGAGTTCGGAAGAGCAAGACAAGCGGATGCGGAGCCCGCTGGGCAAGAGCAACAATGGCCTCTGGTTCGAAGGGCCGAAGCGGGGTACGCCCGATGTGGTCAAGCGGGTGGAACTGCCCGCCCCCGGGCTCGAAGGCAGCAGCCACGGCATGTTGATCGCGACCCTGCGGGCCGGTATTCCCGGAAAGCTGACCTATCGGATGATGCAGGATGACCTGATCTTCAACATGTCAAAGGCTGCCGGTCGAGGGCTGTCGCGGGCCGATAGCCCCAGCGTCGTCACCCGCGTCTACCTCCCGCCCTTCTCACAGTGGGAGCGTCGCAGCGGTGCTTCCTTCGGCTTTCGCTGCGGCTGCACCACCCATGCCATCATCACCGGCGAAGACCATCCCGATCGGGGTGAGTTTGGTGTTGAGGAATACTGGCCCGGCATGTTCATCGTCTTTGCCCCCGGGGACGGCAAGGAGCAGGAGGATTCGGCCTACCTGCGAATCCGTGGTGATCGCCGGGGTCGGGGCATGCGGGGACCGACCATCGCGGCTGATCAGCTCGGCTGGTGGACGCTTGGCATGAGCTTCTCACCCGATGGCATGGTCCACTACTTCGCCAGCCCCGGTGTCGATGAACTGTCAATGGATGATCACATGACCTCGCAGTATCCCTACGGCTATCGAACCGAGTGGGTGAAGACATTTTTCTACAACGTCTGTAGCCACGATGACGGCAAGACCTGGAGCACGCCCTGGGTGGTCGACGACCCCAAGACCTACTTTGTCAGGCGTCAGAACGTGGCTGGCTCGGGCCAGCCGGGGCAGCGGTCGCGGCGGTGATCGCCGCAGCAATGGCAGCCGAGGCGGCGGTGGCATCGCCACCAGTGCGGTCAAGTTCACGGCCAGCAACATGGCAGTGAACACGGTGGCCCGCGAGGTCGACCTGGGGGGGATCGACCTCGCGGCAGACCGCTTCAGCCAGCGGGCACCGCGGGTGGAACCGGCAGCCACCCGGCGGCCGTGAGGGACTCGGCACATCGCCAGGCAGCACAATCCGCTGCCGTCGCCGGCTGGGCTCGACACTGGGCACGGCTGAGAAGAGGGCCTGTGTGTAGGGATGCAGCGGCTGCCGGCAGAGCTGCTCGGCGGCGGCCGATTCGACGATCCTGCCGAGATACATCACCGCCACCTGGTCGGCCAGGTATTCGACCACCGACAGATCGTGCGAGATGAACAGATAGGTCAGGCCCAGTTCCTGACGAAGTTCGGCCAGCAGGTTGATCACCTGGGCCTGGATGGACACATCGAGGGCCGAGACCGGTTCGTCGAGCACCAGGAACTCGGGCTCAAGCACAACCGCCCGGGCAATGGCGATCCGCTGCCGCTGGCCGCCGGAGAACTCATGCGGGTAACGGTCGAGGGCGGCGGCGGCCAGCCCGGTCCGTTCGAGAGCCGCCGTCATCCGCTCAAGCCTCGCGGCTCGGTCGCCCATGCCGTGAATCAGCAGCCCCTCTTCCAGAATCGAACGGACCTTCATCCGGGGGTTGAGCGAGCCGTAGGGATCTTGGAAAACGATCTGCATCCTACGGCGGAGTCGCCGCAGATCTGCCCGGCTCTGGCCCCGCACATCCCGCCCGGCGAATTGCACCCTGCCGCCGGTCGGCTCGATCAGCCGTAACAGGCTGCGGCCGACGGTCGTCTTGCCGCAGCCGCTCTCTCCGACCAGCCCCAGGGTCTGCCCGCGGGGAATGGCAAAGCTGACCCCATCGACCGCCCGAACCAGCCCGACCTGCCGCCGCAACAGGCCCTTGCGGATCGGAAAATGGGTTTCGAGTTGTTCGACTCCGACCAATGCCTCTTCGGGATCGGGGGCAACCGCTGCCGGTCCAGTGGCTGCCTGTTGATGGTCGCCCTGCCGCAGTTCAGTCACGGGCTGATCTCCTCGGCATAGTGGCAGCGGACGAAGTGGCCCGGGCTGAGTTCCCGCAGGGGCGGCACCTCACCATCGCAGCGGGGCTGCTGGGCATGGCTGCACCGGGGGTGGAACCGGCAGCCGCTGGGAAACTCCTGCGGCGGTGGCACCATGCCCGGAATCGTGGTCAGCGGGCCGCCGCCGCGGCGGTCGGCATCGGGCCGGGCCGCCAGCAGGCCGATCGTATAGGGGTGCAGCGGACGGCTGAAGAGTTCGGCGGCTGGCGCCTGCTCGATGATGCGGCCGGCATACATCACGGCCACGTCATCACAGGTCTCGGCAACCACGCCGAGGTCATGAGTGATCAGCAAAATTGCCGTGCCCAACCGGTGCCGCAAGTCGTCAAGCAGTTCAAGAATCTGGGCCTGTATCGTCACGTCGAGGGCCGTGGTCGGCTCGTCGGCAATGACCAGATCAGGCTCGCAGGCCAGCGCCATGGCAATCATTACCCGCTGCCGCATCCCACCTGACAACTGATGCGGATAGGCATCCAGCCGCTGCTCGGGGTCGGCCACCCGCACCAGCTTCAGCATCTCCAGAGCACGGGCCCGGGCCGCGGCCCGGGTGGCCCGATGGTGCAGCCTGACCACCTCGGCAATCTGATCGCCAACCGTGAAGACCGGGTTGAGGCTGGTCATCGGCTCTTGAAAGATCATGCCGATCCGCCCTCCGCGGATCTCTCGCAGCCGCCGCTCGGGCAGGCTCGTCAGCTCAAGCGACTCACCGTCGACTGCCAGTTGGATCGAGCCTGACTCAATCCGGCCCGGGCTGGCCACCAGCCGCAGGATCGACATTGCGGTCACGCTCTTGCCGCAGCCGCTCTCACCCACAAGGCCAAGCGTGCGGCCGCGACCGATTGCCAGGGAGACGCCGTCGACCGCCGGCAGGCGGCCGGCTGGCGTCTGAAAGACTGTCACCAGGTTATGGATGGACAGCAGCGGAGCGGTGGTCATTTCCTTGCCTCCCGCAGCCTGGGGTCAGTCGCCTCTTGGAGCGCCTCGCCCACCAAGTTGTAGGCCAGCACCGTCAGAAAGATGCCAGCCCCCGGAAAGACCACCAGCCACCAGAGCTGCAGGTTGCTGCGAGCGCTGTTGAGGATCGAGCCCCAGCTGGCCGTCGGCGGCGGTGGCCCGAAGCCGAGAAATGACAGCGACCCCTCGATCAGAATGGCCGCAGCAATGCCGAAAGTGATTGGCACCAGCACCGGAGCCAGGGCGTTGGGCAGGATGTGCCGCAGCATGATCCGTACCGGCCCCGCCCCGGCCGCCCGAGCCGCCATCACGAACTCGCTTTCTTTCAGCCGCAGAAACTCCGCTCGTGTCAGCCGGGCGATGCCGGTCCAGCCGGTCGCCCCGATGATCGCCATCGTCTTCCAGATTGTCGGCTTCTCGACCACGGCCACCAAGGCGAGGATCAGCACCAGCGTCGGGATGCACATCACCACCTCAGTCAGCCGGCTGGTCAGCATGTCGACCCAGCCCCCGAAGTACCCTCCGATCGCACCGACGATGATGCCAATCGAACCGGCCAGACCCATTGAGACAAAGCCGACCAGCAAGGCAATGGTGGTGCCATGCACCATCTTGGCAAAGACATCGACCCCGTACTGATCGGTCCCAAACAGGTTGATGGCATTGGGCCGGCCCTCATCGCGAGAAGGGTTCTCTGGCCGACCGGGCCACTCGTTGTCCCGCACGCGGCGATAGGGATCCTGAAAGATCAGCGGCCAGATCGCCCAACTGTCGGGGTCTTTGTCTTTGAGGTTCTGAGGATAGGTGCCGCGAAACCTGTCTTTGGTAAAGACCGGTGCCTCCCAGCGGCGGTTGAAATAGCCAAGACAGGGCATGTAGAGCCGCCCCTTGTAACGACAGACCACCGGCTTGGTGCCGGCAATCGCCGGAGCGAAGGCGGCCACAACCGTAAGCAACACCACAAAGGCCAGGGCGATCATGCCAATCGGCCGGCTACGGTAGCGAGCCCAGGCCTCGGCCCAGAAGCCTCGCGAGGGGGGCCGCGAGGAGGCGTCGTGCGGTTTCATCGACACTCCTTGCGGTTAGTCCACGCTCACCCGGGGATCGACCAGCCCGTAGAGCAGGTCGGCCAGCAGTTGGCCGGCAAGAGTCAGCAGGCTGAACATGAAGGTCAGCCCCATGATCGTCGGATAGTCCCGCTCGCGGATGCTCTCAAAGAACAGACGCCCCATGCCGGGCCAGGTGAAGATCTGCTCGATGATCACCGACCCGCCGACCAGCGCCGGCAGCGATAGCCCCAGCAGTGTCACCAACGGAATCAGGGTGTTGCGGAAGGCATGCCGCACCAGCACCCGCCACGGTCCAGCCCCCTTGGCCCGGGCGGTGCGGATAAAGTCCTGCCGCACCACCTCTTCGAGGTTCGCCTTAATGAACCGGCTGTTGTAGGCAAGCACCACATAGGTCTGGCAGACCACCGGCAGGATCGCATGCCGGGCAATGTCTGCCGCCCGAGCCGTCCAGGCGGCATCACTGGGCAGGTCGCTCATGCCGAACAGCGGCAACTCCCAACTCGTCCCCCGCAGCCAAACCGCGAAGATGATCTGCAGAAACAACGCTGCGACAAAGGCTGGAAACGAATAGAGCACATAGAGCCCGATGCCGACCGCCCGCTCGTCGATATGGCCGCTGCGGGCCGAGGCATAAAGGCCCAGCGGAATGGCCAGCAGCCAGGTGAGGATCAGGGCGGTTCCGGAGATCAGCACCGTCGGACCAATCCGCTCACCGATCAGTTTCGTCACCGGCTGCTTACGGGTAATCGATCGGCCCAGATCGCCCCGCACCAGCTTGCTGACCCACTGCAGATAGCCCACCGGCCAGGGCTTGTCGAGGCCGTAGATCTCGAGCATCCGCCGCTGATCCTCAGGATTGAGCTTCCGACTGGGATCGCTCTCACCCAGTTGCACCGTCAGCGGATTGCCCGGCATATTACGGGCCAGCCCATAGACGATCAGGGTGATCACCACGAGCGTGACGATCCCCAGCAGGAACCGCCGCAGCAGGTAGGTTGCCATCGCTCACTCCTGCCGGGGCTTCCAGAGACTGCTGAATCCGGGGGAGTAGTGGTAAGGCCCCCGCGGCGAAAAGACATAGCCCCGCAGGCTCTTTGAGAAGCCATAAAAGCTGTTCCGCCAGAATAGCCATGTGTATGGCTGGTCGTCATAGAGGATCTCCTGGATGCGGCCATACTTCTCTGCCCGCTTGGCCCGGTCGAACTCCTGCCGCCCTTCGGCGTAGAGCCGGTCGATCTCGGGGTTGGCATAGTTGCAGAAGTTCCGCATCGCACCGGTCTTCCAGAGATTTTCTGAGGTATCGGGGTCGGTGCCCGAGCCCCAGCCACCGAAGTAGGCCTGGAAATTGTGCTTGATCGTCAGGTCTTGCAGGACGGTCGACTCCACCGGACGGACGTTGAGCCGAACCCCAATCTGATCGAGGTTCTCCTTCAAGAGCGTGCAGATGGCAATCCGCAGCGGCTGCTGATTGACGACGATCGAAAACTCAAACGGCACGCTTCGGCCGTCGATCTCCTTGTCGCGGATCCCGTCGTTGTCTCGGTCGATCCAGCCCGCCTCATCCAGCAGGGCCTCGGCCTTGTCGAGGTCTTGCTTGTAGGGCTCGAGTTTCTTCTGGGACGCCATCCAACCACCGGGGTGGAAGATGCCGGTGCATGGCTCGTAGAGGCTGTAGCAGAGCTTCTCGAGCATCTCATCATGGTTGAAGGCATAGCTCATCGCCCGCCGCACCCGCCGATCACGAAAAAAGACCGTGTCGATATTCCAGCCAAAGTGAAAGCTGACCCACTCAGGCGCGGTCACCTTGGTATTGCGTTCATAGAAATCCTCGTCAACCGTCTGCGTCGTCCACTGCTCGGGCTGGAGGATCATCTCATTGATCTCCCCCGCCTTCAGCGCCAGCAGCGTCGTGTTGGGGTCTTCGATGATCCGGAAGCGGATCTCCTCGAAATAGGGCTCTTCGCGGACCTGCTTCCCCGCCACCGTCGCCCAGCTGGACCGCCGCTTGAGCACAATCTGCTGGCCCCGCTTCCGTTCGACGATCTCGTAGGGACCGCCACAGACCGGCGACTCTTCGAGTTGGACATGCTCGGGCGAGTCCTTCAGCGTCGGGTCGTCCTCCCAGGTCTGTTCATAGATGTGCTTGGGCAGCACCGGAAAGTTGATGTTCCAAACATTGGTGGCGAGGGCCTCCTTGTGGAAGAAGACCACGGTGCGGTCGTCGTAGGCCTCGACCCACCGCAGCTGGTCGGTGCCGCTGCGGACGGCCGGGACCGGCACCCGTGGGTCCATAATGACCTGATAGGTGAAGGCGATGTCGTGAGCGGTGATCGGCTTGCCGTCGCTCCAGACAAGGTCATCCCGCAACACCACCTTGTCGAGCATGCGGTCGGTACTGGTCTGCCAGGCTGCGACCGTCTCGCTGGTGGCAAAGGGCTCGAGGTCGCGGCCGAAGGAGAAGAGCCCGAAGCCAGTGAGGCCGAGAATGTCGAACTCGGCAGCGGTGCTGATCATGATCGGATTGGTGCTGCCCAGGTCGCCGCCGACATGCCGCTCGATCCGGGCCGACAGGTCGGCCTGCCCCTCTTCGGGAAGCCGTCCAAGAGCGGACAGAATCTTGGCGTTGGCATCGGCTGTGTCGTTTTTCAGCGTGAGGGCATCGGCAACCGTCACCAGCACACCTTCACCGGCCTGCGCCTCCCGCAGCTGCACCAGCCCATCCCGCACCGGGCGGTCGATCCAGCCCACTTCCTTGTCGAGTTCCGCCAGTGGCGGGGCATTAAACGGCTCCGGAGCCTCCACCGGCGTCACCGGCAGCGGCTCCTTTCGCTCGTCGGCTGGGGCCGTCAGTTCAGGAGCCGGGAGGGGGGACGCCGTTTCTTCGGACCCACAGCCAGCGAGGCCGAACAGGACGACGGTACACCCCGGGTAAATCAACCGACCGGCTATCCGCCGCCCAAACTCCTGCAGCATCGCAAGCCTCCTTCTGCTGAATACATTCACGGTACCGCCGGAACACCGGGTGCAGCCTCTCAACCGTAGCCGGCGATGCTACGAGGGATGGGAGAGGCTGGTCAACGTCCGCCGGAAGCCGCCGGTGTTCCGGTGGGCAGCTGGTGGCCGAGTTTTTCCCGCTTGGTGGCGAGGTAACGGGCGTTGAATTCATTGGACGGCGGCAGAATCGGCACCTGATCGACAACCTCGAGATCGAAGCCACCGTAGATGAAGGCGTCGGTCTTTTTTGGGTTGTTCGTCAGCAGCCGCACCTTGGAAAGGCCGACATCCTTGAGCAGCTGGATGCCGATTCCATAGTCGCGGGCATCGGCCTTGAAGCCGAGGGCCAGATTGGCCTCAACCGTGTCGAGTCCCTCATCCTGTAGTCCGTAGGCCCGGATCTTCTGCACGAGCCCAATGCCCCGACCCTCCTGTGGCAGGTAGACGAGAGCCCCCACCCCTTCGCGGCCAATCATCTCCAGAGCCATGTGCAACTGATCACCGCAGTCACACCGCAGGCTGTCGAGCAGGTCACCGGTAAAGCATGACGAGTGCAGCCGCACCAGCGGCGCAGCTGCGGTACTGACATCGCCCATCACCAGCACGATCGGCTGCTGCGACTCATACTTCACGTCATAGGCCAGGATGCGGAACGTGCCCCACTTCGTCGGCAGATCTGCTTCGGCGATCCGTTCGACCAGCTTCTCGCGGGCCCGGCGGTGGCGAATCAACTCTTCGATCGAGATGATCTCAAGGCCATGCTGCTCGGCAATGGCCCAGAGGGCCGCGCGATCGGCCCGATTCCCTTCAGCATCAAGAATTTCACAGAGCACCCCAGCCGGCTGCAGGCCGGCCAACCGGGCCAGATCGACGGTCGCCTCAGTATGCCCCGCCCGCCGCAGCACGCCCCCCTCCTTGACAATGAGCGGAAACAGATGCCCCGGCCGAACAAAGTCCTGCGGCTTGCTGGCCGGATCGAGGATCGCCGCGATGGCCGTCGCCCGCTCACCCGCGGTGATGCCGGTACGGGCCGAGACATGATCGACCGGCACGGTGAAGGCGGTGCCCAGGGGTGTCTGGTTCGTCTCGACCATCGGTGGCAGTTCCAGCCGGCGGGCCACCTCCGGCAGCACGGCCATGCAGACCTGTCCCCGGCCGTGAGTGATCATAAAGTTGACCGCCTCAGGCGTGGCATGCTCAGCCGCGCAGATGAAGTCCCCCTCGTTCTCGCGATCCTCGGCATCGACGACGATCACGACCCGGCCCTCCTGCAGGGCGGCGACGGCGGCCTCGATCGAACTGAACTGCTGCGACATGTGCTCTGGCGGACGATCGTGGGCGTCCATCCTCCTCAAGATGACTGTTTGGACCTCCCAAGTATAGATTGCAGGAAGGTCGGGCCGACCCTTTTGGCCCAGTGACCGCTTCGCGCCGCGACGCTGCAGGGCTGCCGAGATGCTGGATCGTGAGGAATACATCGAACAGGCATACCTGTTTCGGACACTCGGCGAGCGGATGCTCGACGGAGTGGCCACCCAGGAGGCCCTCGTCGGCCTCAGCCACGAGGTGCTCGCCACCACGAAATTGCCGCTGGCCATCGACTATCTGGTCAGCGACCTGCGACTAGTCGGCACCATGGCCACTGCCATGCGGCGGCTGGCCCACTATTTTTCGGCGTTCCAGACCTTCGTTGTTGCCGAGGCCGAGGACGAGGAGGGTCGGTTCGACCTGCGGACGGCAATGACCATTCTCCAACGCGAGGCTGAGTACCGGTCTGAGGGGACCACTCCCCAGGGGCTTTTCTTCTACCGCTTTGAGTGCCTCTCTCGGAATCGGCTCGACTACATGCACGGCCTGACCGCCACCGCCGCAGACGACATCTTCGACGCCGACTGGAAGAACTGGATTGCCATGCTCTCCCGGCAGGTGGGCCTGGTCGATCTGGCCGACCTGATCTACATCCGCAGTGCCGAGCGGGTGCGGCGGCTGCGGCGGCGGTTGGATGAGACGGCCGCCGATGCTGCGGATCGGTCTGCCGAACAGCCGGCGGTGCTCTTTGGTGAAAAGGAGGGGCGGATCGCCTGGGCCAACCGGGGCAAAGATCCGCTCTTTCTGTTCGCAGCGCTACAACGGCAGCTCGGCTATCCGGTGGTGCCGCGGCCCAAGCGGCCGCAGCCGCAGACGGAGTCACCGGCGCTACTCGCCCGGCGGATCGATCGGCTGGAACTACGGGTCAAGCTGCTTGAAGAAGAGGCCAAGGGGGGCATCGACCTGACTCAGTTCGACCCCAAGAACCAGCGCACGACTGAGCCGCCCCAGTCGCCTGGCGGAACACTGCCGTGATCGAAACCGAACAACAGGTCGCTTTTCTGGCGAACACGCCGCTCCGGCAGGACCTGGCCGCCATCATCGCCGCCATCACCGCAGCGATTGCCCCCAGCTCGCTGGTACGCAACCGGCTGTCGCTGGGCCAGTCAGCCGGCCAGCTGAGATGCGACAGTCAGCCGGTCGTGGTAGCTGGCGGTGACACACTCGACCTCGATCGGCTGAATCAGATCGTGGTCGTGGGGGGTGGCAAAGCGGCCGCGGGCTTTGCTGCAGGACTTGAGGCGTTGCTGGGGGCCCGGCGGCTTGGGCAGCAGCAGGTGAAGGGCCTGGTCAGCGTGCCGGAGGGCTGCGGCCTGCCGCTTGGGCAGATCGAAGTACGGGAAACCCGGCCCGGTGATGCGAACCTTCCGACCGCAGCCGTCGTCACCGCGACGGGTGAAATGCTTGCCATGCTGAGCCAGCTCGGCCCCGACGATCTGGCCATCGTGCTGCTCACCGGCGGTGGATCGGCCCTGCTTGAAGCGCCGGCGGAAGGCATCTCACTGGAGCTGCTCACCCGCATCACACAGCAACTGGCCACTGCGGGTGCTGACATCACTGCCATCAACACGGTCCGCCGGGTAGCCAGTCGGGTAAAGGGGGGTGGGCTGGCCACTGCCTGCACCGCCGGCCGGCTGCTGGCCGTGGTGCTTTCCGATGTGATCGGTGATGACTTGGGCACGATCGCTTCGGGCCCCTGCCTGCCGGTCGCGATCGACATCGGTTGCCTAGCCACACTGCTGGCCCACTACGAGGTTCCCCCGGTTGACCGGAAACCGCTACTTGAGGCAGCCCGGTTGGCCATCGGCAGTAGACCACCCGCTTCCGCTGACAGTGCTGGCCACTGGACCACGCCAGCCGGCTGCCGGGTTGGCCACCTGCTGCTGGGCAGCAACACCACCGCGGTTGAGGCAGCTGCGGCTGCTGCTGAAGCCTGCGGGTATCAGGTCATCTCAGCCGGCACGGAAACGGCTGCTGAAACAGCCCATGACGCCGGCATCCGTCTCACCAGCCTCAGTCAGGAACTGCTGGCTGCTTCGGAGCAGGACGGCCAGCCGCGAGCAGTCGTCGAGGGAGGCGAGGCAACAGTCGTGGTGCCAACCGACCATGGCCGCGGCGGCCGCAATCAGCAGACGGTGCTGTCGGCGGCGCAGGACGTACTCGCGGCAGGACGCACCTGGCCCGCCGGCCTACTGCTGGCCAGCTTCGGCACCGACGGCGAGGACGGCCCGACCACCGCTGCCGGCGGCTTCATTGATTCACCCGTGGCCGCCAGGTTCAAGCAACAGCCAGGAGCACTCAGCCACGCGATCGACCGTTGCAATGCCCACCCCCTGCTGGCCACCGCTGGCGGCCTCATCGAGACCGGTCCCACCGGGACCAACGTGGCCGATGTTCGGATCATGCTGATACGGCCAGACGGAACATGAATCAGCCAGGGCCCTCCAGCCACCGCCGGTCACACCTGAGATCATGCGGTGGTCCGCTGCCGCGGCGACGCCCAATCACGCAGCCGACCAGTGGCCTTGCTCACGTTGTTCGTGGTGTCGGCTTGGGGATCGGTTTGTCGGTCAGTTCACCGGTGATCCAGTCGAGGCCTTCAAGGTTGTCGAGCAGGCGGGCTTCGGCGTCATGTCCGGTGTGATTGAGAATGCCAATGGGGCCGGTGTAGCCGCTCTTGCAGATGATCCCGGCGAGTTCGACGTCGAGGTCGCCCTGGCCGATCACCATAATCTTCTGGCCCTTTTTGTCTCCCTCGGCGGTCATGCCGTTGAGGTTGAGGAACTGCAGGTGCGGCAGCATCGCTGCTAACGCCTCCGCAAACCGCGGCACATGAGCATGGCCGTGGTGCTGGTTGTAGACGATACCCACGTTCGGCAGGTCGATCGCCTCACAAACGGCGACCATATTCTCAGGCTCGCCGCCCCAGCCGCCGTGGTTGTAAATCGAGAGCCTACAGCCGGCCTTCGCCAGTGTCTCGGCAAGCGGACGGAGCCGGTCAGCGGCGTGCTGCACCTTCGCCGCCTGATCAAGGTCGCCCGGGGCCTTTGCCATCACCCAAAACGATGGCTTCAGGTCCCGCCGCTTCAGGCTTTCGAGCAGTCCTGCCAGATCGGGTGGGGTCGACCAGAACGCATCAAGAGCGACACCATGTTTCGCCAGCGCCTCCCACTCTGCGTCAAAACTGGGGATATGTTCCTGCCGCCAGTCATAGGCAAAGCGTCTGATTCCCAGCTTCGCAAGCATCGCCGCTCGTTCCTCCGGCCCCCGCTGCTTCGCATCGAATGGCACGATGCACCAGGCGACGAGATTGTCACGGCGAAAGAGCTCCCGGGCCCGTGCGGCAATTTCAGCCTGATCCTCGGCGGAGCTGATCCGTGTCGTGTGAACAACCATGAAGAGGCCGGCCAGCAAGACAATCGATCCTGAACAACGGAATGGCATGGAGGTTTTCCTGAAAGTGAGGGGCTGTGGAGAGGGGTTGTCACTCAACGATCAAAACACCATTCATGAGCTTCCAGTGGCCCGGAAAGGTGCAGAGGAATGGATAGCGGCCGGGGACGTCGGGGAGGGTGAAGTAAATCGTCTGCTGGGTGCCGGGCTTGGTAATGTCGGCATAGGCGATCACATCATCGGTCTTCGGCACGTAATGCCGGGCGACTGCCTCGGGGTCGGTGATCAGCCCATCGGCGAGCGTGCCGACTGTGGCCAGGCTTCCTGGCTTCGCCAGCACCCAGTTGTGCGGTACGACATCCGGGTTGTTGAACGTGAGGGCAAGCTTCTCACCGGGCTTCGCCCGAAGTTCCGGTGTCTTGTAGGCCAGGTTCGAAGCGGCCTCAATCGTGAGGGGCCGGGCGTCCTCGATTCGCTTCAGCCAGGGGTTCTTGACGGTCGCCTTCATCATCGCAACGTCACGAAGAATTGGATGGGCCGCCACGGGCTGCGTCACCTCCTGATAATCCGGGATGTCACGAAACGGCTGGTCGAACGTGTGAATCGTGGCGAAGATGTCACGGGTCACACCGACACTGACACCGACGTGCAGATGCAACTGGCTCACCGGCTGGAGGTCGGGGATTTCGAGGAACAGGCTCTGGCCGTCGGCAAGCACCGTGGCCGAACGGATCGCGAGCGGGTCGTGCCCCACCGTGCCATAGTGACTCGGGGAGAATTCGGGCGACCCGTAGGAGTCACCGTAGCGGTAGTTCCAGCACTGGGCGAAGTGGTTGGCCGCAACGCCCGCGATGTGGCGGTCAAGCGGTGCCGAAAATTGCAGCCGCACCCCATTCCGATGAACCCGAATGCCGATCGGCTGCTGCACGGTGCCGCCGGTGTACCGCACCCGCTGAAAGCAGCCGTCGTCCACGCCGTAGACATGCCAGCCGTTCATGCCACTGACGTAAAGCTGGCCGTCGACGGGACTGAAACGGCCGCGGTGGACGCCTGAACGAAAGTCTCCGACCAGTGGCACGATTGCCCCCTGCGGCTGTCCGGCGACCTCGTCACGAAG
>Ga0114919_10000987_pt1 | contig 22828 bp, 18 predicted proteins | sample BlataG_FD_88682 | JGI IMG/M metagenome (GOLD analysis project Ga0114919, IMG submission 88682) | Deep subsurface microbial communities from Black Sea to uncover new lineages of life (NeLLi) - Black_00105 metaG | ecosystem: Environmental > Aquatic > Marine > Oceanic > Sediment | place: Atlantic... | reverse complement strand
CTTCACTTATAGAGTCCATTCCACCGCCTTTATGAAGTTGGGTGGCAAAATCAGTGGCAATCAAATAGGTAACAGTATCCAGTTCGGTTTTTAATTCAAAATTGGAATAATCTTTTTGTTTACAGCCTGAGAAAATAAAAAGAAATACTATTGCACCGATAATAAAATTTTTCATTTCTTATGTGTTTATGGTTTTAATTGAATTGGCGAAGATAATATAAATATTTAAAATAAATCAAATGTTTAAGTGGGTTTGTGTTTATAGTTCTCAGTTCGCGGTTTTCGGGCCTGCCCCGTGAAATGCGATGCTTGCCCTGCCTGCCCCGCAAGGAAGTTTACCCTGTGAAATTGCTTGCCCTGTGTAATCCACTTCCGAAGGAATGCCTGTGGCAGAAGTGGTGCAACGCAATTACACAGGGCGGGCAATATTTAACAGGGAATGAGCATATTTCACTGGGGTACTGGGGGTACTGGGTACGTGTTTACTCACTCCCATTTACCCTGTGAAATACTGCTATGCAGTAGTGGCTCCGCCACTATTTCACGGGGCAGGTGCCTTCCCACGACCTGTTCGTGAAGTTTGGTTTCCACTTCGTTCCAACCAAACGTTCGGGTTACGGGTTCATTTATACTTTATCATTCATCTTCAATCCTTCCATAACTAACATTGTTTCAGGTTCCAAGTTGCAAGTTGCAGGTTTACTTCGTAATTCGATATTCGACATTCTTTATTCATTATTCTCTATGGGAGTCCTTCGGACAATTCCCTTCCCGTTCTACGGGGTTTTCATGTCAAAAGTCAGAGGTCTAATGTATGATGTCAAATGTTGTTTTTTTTTCTTCAATGTTGAAACTGATTTCGCGATGATATGAATCAATTCCTGATTTTCTTTTAAAAGGAAAATTAAATCTGAATCTTTTTCTGGCAGGAACTTTACTTTTTCATAACTTCACATCAATGAATTTATGCTCCACATAATACATTTGACATCAATTCCTCAACCTCTCAATCTTAATCTCAATCTCAACCTCCACCTCAACACCTTTCATCCCTTCACAGACTCTGCCAGGTCCTCTGGACGCTGGCAGGTCTCTCCCAGTCACTCAGTTACCTCATCTCCCCCTCGCTTCTTCACCCCTTCTTCTCTTTCTCCCATGCCCCTTGCTCTATCTGAAATAAAATGACGAACCGGAGCTTCGTCCTACTTTTCGCCCCTTCTGCTCTTAGACTTTTATCTTTATTCCTCTTAACATATGCCTTTTCTCCGGAGGCCCCGGAACGAGTGAAACATCCAGACCGGTTTCCTGCAAAGTTCTTCTTACCTCACCTTTTGCTGAATATGTAACGAATATTGCGTTTTTTGCCATTGCATTATAGATTTTTCTGAATATTTCATCCGTCCACATCTCAGGCTGCTTATCAGGCCCAAAAGCATCGTAGTAAACCAAATCGAAAGCGCCGGGAAGATCATGGTTTTTAATATCTGCCCTGATTTTCAACAATGTAAAAGAACGGCTTATTTCAAATTCTTCTTCCCATGGTGCTTCGTGCAGTAGCCTGAAGATACGACCTGATGAATATCCCAATTTTTCAGGATAATTCAGATTCTTAATAATGGATGGATTTAATGGAAATGGTTCAATAGTAAGATAACGTATTTTCTTACCTGATTTTTTTGCTTCAATCCAGGTCAATAAAGCATTCAATCCTGTTCCATATCCGATTTCAAGAAGGTTAATATGGTCTATTTTACATTGGTGAAATCCTTCCCTGATAAAGACATGTCTGGATTCCTGAATGGCCCCATGAATGGAATGGTAATATTCACTGAGTTCGGGTACGTATAGAGTATGTGAACCGTCGGCAGTTTTAATGATCTTTAGCTTCATTTAATCATCCTTTAAATTAGTTCGCTGTTGCCTTTCCCTCCCGGATGACCTCGGTCGCCCGCCTGAATGACGAAGTCGGGCAGGCAGCCACTTCAGTGGCTGTAACAAATCGCACAAATAACATATACAGCCCGTCAGGGCTTGAAAGGGAATAAATCACCAGGATATTTTGGGATTACTTTAGCTGATTATCCATTACATAGCCGTGAATATTTCCGCCAATCCTGGTGGAATGGAATGTTAGACGCTAGCCAACCCAGAATGCGGTTGAACTCAAAACAAGTATTTATCATCAAATTCAATTGTTTGCATTTATTATCGTTATTTGGTTCAACCCATACAGGGTTGTGGATAATCCCAATTGTTCTAGCCCGGCACTGCGTACCGGGTTATTCAATGTGGTTTTACTTCGTAAAACTTATTAGGGATTTTTTTTAAAAACCGAACATTCGTGGCAGCCACAAACTTAATTCAGGTACGTATGTTATTACCAACAAAACTAAAATCATTGCAATAAACAACGGCAGCAAAGGTTTGACAACCTGACCAATTCCAACATCGGCTACACTGCATCCGATAAACAACAACGATCCTACGGGTGGTGTACATAGTCCCACACTTAAATTCAGCACCATGATAATTCCGAAATGTATCGGGTCCAGACCCAGTTGGGTGGTAACGATCGGAAGGAAAATAGGCGTAAAGATCAATACTGCCGGAGTCATATCCATAAAAACTCCTACCAGTAACAGAATGATATTAATGACTAAAAGTATTACAATGGGGTTATCACTAACAGAAAGAAGACTGGCGCTTACCTCCTGGGGAATGTTCTCATATGAAAGCACCCATGATAAACCCATAGAAGTTCCAACCAGAAGCATAACAATGGCTGTTGTACCAACCGTTTTAAGTATGATTCCGGGGATGTCCTTTATTTTGATTTCTTTGTAAATCATTGCCAGAATAAATGTATAGAGAACTGCCACGGCAGATGCTTCTGTGGCTGTAAAAATACCGGCAAGAATTCCACCAATTACAATCACCAGCAATAAAAGGCTTGGGATGGCGTTTAAAAATTTTATAAGGCTTTCTTTAAGACCTGTTTTTTCTCCAACAGGGTAATTTTTCCGGTAGGCGAATGCTGCGGCAACACCCATCAGCGCCAAACCGGTTAAAATTCCAGGGACGTAACCTGCAATAAAAAGAGCTGCAATTGATACTCCACCACTGGCAAGTGAATAAACAATCAGAATATTGCTCGGAGGGATGGTTAACCCTGTTGTAGCTGAGGTGATATTAACCGATGCACTGAAAGCTTTATCATAACCTTCCTCCACCATTCTCGGATGCATGAATCCTCCAATCGCTGAAGCTGATGCTGCTGCTGAACCTGAAATAGCGCCGAACATCATATTTGCCATGATGTTAACAAATGCAAGTCCTCCCGGAAGCCTTCCTACCAAAACCTTGGCAAAGTCAATCAGGCGAATCGCAATCCCCCCCCTGTTCATTAACTGACCTGCAAAAATAAAGAAAGGTATGGCTAGTAAAGCAAAACTGTCGAGGGCAGTGGCTATTCGTTGTGAAAGGGTGGTAAACGACGGGATCATGTCAATGCTGATAACCATTGTCAGGATGGCTGATATTCCGATACTGTAAGCAATCGGTACACCAATGGCAAGTAAGATAACGAAACTAACAATCAGTACAAGTATGTCTATATATTCCATATGAAAAAGAAGTGCCTAAAGTGACTAAAGTTTAAAGTGCCTAAAAAATAATGCCTAAAATGTAAAATTTAAAATGACTAAATATAAGAAGTGCCTAAAGTGACTAAAGTTTAAAGTGCCTAAATAAAGAAATGCCTAAAATCAATATAACATTAATTCCCGGTTTTGTTTGCAATTGAAGTAAACAAGGCAAGTAATTCACTTGATTCATTAAATTCTGATTTAGTTTCTTCTTGTTTTGACCAGCCTATTTAAATAATAATTTCCAACCAATATTGACATTCGCTTGCTTCACTTTCACAAATCTTTATCTTATTTCTGAAATCTGATTTACTTCTTGCCCTGTTTGCCTCACGATAATTAGCGCCTATACTTGTTCCTGCCTTGGTGATTTGAGTTCTTACCACTCTTCCTTCCGGCGTATTTGGCAGTTTGGCAGAAAGCTTAATTATAGCAATAGCAAATTCAAGTGTTCTTTTTTCCAGTTTTTTTGCAAATTCCTTATTTCCCATATATTCACTTTTCACTTTTGCTCACTTCTAACTTTAGCTCACTTTAGTCACTTTAGCTCACTTTAGTCATTCAGTTTATTTTAGTTCATTTTAATTTTTTTTGCAAAAGAGATCATTGTATTACTAACGGAATAATAGATAACAAAAATCCCGGTTATTGGCAGAACAAGATAAACATAGCCTAAAGGGATTTGCAGGGCTGCTGATATCTGTCCGAGATAAAACCGGGTAAATACAAGCCAGGTTCCTCCGATAACAAATACAGTAAGTGCAAACGTGCCTACCAGAATATTAATAACCAATTCGAGATATTTTCTTTTTGAGGGTTTGAGTTTGCCCGGCAACAGATCTATTGCCAGGTGTAACTTTGTTCCGGTTCCCCAGGCAGCCCCCAGCAAACCAACCCATATTAAAAGAAACCCTGCCAGTTCATCCGTAAACGAACTGGGTGACCGCAACAAATACCGGCTTGCCACCTGCCAGAGAACATCCAGAACCAGAGTGCTCATTGCAACGATCAATAAAATTTCCATGAACTTATCTACGGCTTTTCTTATTTGCATAAAATTTCAGTTTATCAGTAAATTAAAAGTTTCATTTGAAATAACTAAAATGCTAACCACCTGGTTGTCTGGTTCTAAATAAATTAACAATTAACTTTTCTTTTCTATCTTAGTTTTATTCTTCACACACACTAAGCATTTGGCACCATATTCATTTTACAGCCTGTATTCTTTTGATGTATGTATATAGTTCTTTTTCAGAGACGTATTCATCATACATTGTTTGAACTTTTTCGGAAAAGGGTTTCTTATCCGGATAAAGTATTTTAACACCGGCTTTTTGAACTTCTTCCAATGCTTCTTTCACCGATTCTTCCCAGAGTTTCCGTTGTTCGGTTATCGATTCATCCACAGCCTCCTGTAACCATTTTTTTTCATGGTCGTTTAACTTCCTCCAGGTATGAGTGCTGATTAGCAATACATCGGGAACAGATGTATGTTCATTCAATGAATAAAATTTACAAACTTCATAATGATGAGAAAGATAGAAACTTGGGGGATTATTTTCGGCACCATCAACAACTCCACCCTGTAGAGCCGTATAGAGTTCGCCCCAGGAGATGGGTGTGGGAGAACCACCAAAGCTTTTTATCATATTCACAGCAGTATTACTTTTCATAACCCTGATCTTCAATCCTTTCAGGTCGTCAGGTGTTTGAATTGGCTTGTCTTTGGTGTAAAAGCTCCTGCTGCCTGCATCGTAAAAACAGAGTCCCCGGAGCCAGATTTTTTCGCCTTCCAACAGCAAATCTTTTCCTATTTCCCCGTCAAGGACCTTATGTGCATGTTCACTGTTACGGAAAATATACGGAAGGCCCAATACCCGGTAATTAGGAGAAAATCCTTCCATAACGGCAGCGGAAACTTTGGTAATGTCGAGGCTTCCGATTTGAAGCAGCTCAACGCATGTCCTTTCCGGCCCAAGCTGTTCGCTGGGATAGATCTGGATCTTCATTTTCCCGCCTGACTTTTCCGTTAATCTATCAGCCATATAAACCATTCCTTTATGAACAGGGTGATTGATGTCCAGACCATGTGCCAATTTCAGAATGCGGGTTTTATCAATTTGTTTACAGGAGCTTAAATAAAGAAGAGGGAGAAGAAGAAGAAAAAAATGATATATTTTTATCTTGAAGATTGTATTACAGGTTTTATTTTTCATTGGTCCGGGTAAAAGCGACAAATTTAGAATTTAAAATAGTTTTTTGCATTATAATAGCATATATCTTTAATCATTTTGCCAGGAAAGCTTATATCTCCGGGTAATTCGCCCTTTTCCATGTCGGTTCCGATCAGGTTACACAATATTCGCCTGAAATATTCATGCCTTGGGAAAGACAAAAAGCTCCTGGAATCAGTAAGCATACCTATAAATCTGCTTAAAAGTCCCATATTTGAAAGGGTGTTCAATTGTTTTTCAATGCCATCTTTCTGATCAAGGAACCACCAGGCTGAACCAAACTGCATTTTACCAGGTATTGTGCCATCCTGAAAATTGCCGGTCATGGTAGCTACAAGCTCGTTATCCCTGGGATTCAGGTTGTATATTATGGTTTTGGTGAGCTTATCCTGTCTTGCCAGCCTGTCAAGAAATTTACTCATGGCTATACCCGTGGTATAATCTCCGATTGAATCGTATCCTGTATCCGGTCCAAGGTTTTTCATCATCAGGCTATTGCTGTTTCGCAAGGCACCATAGTGAAATTGCTGAGTCCAGCCTTTTTCATGATCCATAATTCCAAATTCGACCAACATAGCGGATTTAAATTTCAAAATCTCCTGTTGGGTAAGATCCTTTCCCGATCTGACTGTATTAAACAAAGCAGATATCCCGGATGCGGTATAGTCTTCGGCATAAAATGTTTCTATTCCATGATCCGAAAGCCGGCAACCCATATCTTCGAAATAATCATGCCTTTTACGGAGAACGTCAATTAAATCATTGAAAGATGAAATATTTATATTCGACGCTTTTTCAAGCCGGTTCAGGTATTGATTATAATCTTTGGTATTTTCGACCTGCATTGACTTGTCAGGCCTGAATGCCGGCAGGACTTTTATCTCAAAACCATCTTCCTTTACTTGTTTATGAAATTCCAATGAATCGACAGGATCGTCGGTAGTACATAATATTTCCACCTTCATTTTACGCAGAAGATTTCGAGCGCTGAACTCTTTGCTTTGAAGCATTCCTGAACAAATGTCATATATTTCCCGGGAAGTTTCAGATGATAACAATGTTGTAATACCAAAGTACCTTTTTAACTCAAGGTGTGTCCAGTGGTAGATCGGATTCCGTAATGTATAGGGAACGGTTTCAGCCCATTTTTCAAATTTCTCATAATCACCGGCGGTACCGGTACAATATTGCTCGGGAATTCCATTGGCTCGCATGACTCTCCATTTATAGTGATCGCCGTTGAGCCAAATTTGTGTAAGGTTCTCAAATTGCCTGTTCCCGGCAATTTCTGCAGGGTTTAAATGACAATGATAGTCGATGATTGGCAAATCCCTGGCAAACTCAAAAAAAAGTTGTCGGGCGGTTGGGTTTTGAAGCAGGAAATTTTCGTCGGGAAATGTTTTCATGGTAAAATATGTAAGTATAAAAAAAGAAATGCCTAAAATGCCTAAAAATAAAGAAATACCTAAAATGCCTAAAATCAAATAATAACAATTTTAACAAAACATATAACTTTTCCCAAGTGGATGCCTTTGGCATAACATATAACTAATAACATTTCAGAATATTCTGTCTTTTTTCATCACAACACACTGATCAGTAACAAAATTTCAATAGAAAGGAGTCACATCCACCACCATCATCCCCGCTCTTTTGGCAGCTTCAATTCCACGTTCACCATCTTCAAACACCTGACAATATTCGGGTTTAACTTGCATTAATTGTGCACATTTTAAAAAAGTATCCGGTTCCGGTTTATGAAACTCAACATCTTCAGCGGTGACAATGACGTCGAAATAGGGCCGGAGTTTTATTTGCTTCAGAGATTGGGATACACTTACCTTGCTTGCTCCCGAACCTATCGACATGGGAAGCTTACCATAATATTTATGCACCAGATTAACTACCGGTTTAATGGGTTTAATGCGTTTATAATTCTTTAAGAATTCTTCCTGCTTCCTTTTGGCAAATTCCGACGGATCGATAAAATTTTTCATGCCGGTTTTTTCAAATATAATCGGTGCAATTTTATAGGATGGCAGACCTGCCAGTTGATGAAATAATTCCCTGGGGTAATCAAATCCGTAAAATTTACAGGTACTAATCCAGGCTTCAAAATGCAACGGCATAGTGTCGGCCAGGGTACCATCCATGTCAAAAATTAGTGCTTTCGCTTTTGGGTGTACATTTATCATGTGTAAAAAATTTCAAAACATAATCAGCAAATGTAGAGTTTTTTTGTTTTTTTGTCTTATGGTTTATTTATATTTGATAAAAAATTAAGGTGATTCAAAGAGCCTATATTGATACATCTGTTATTGGTGGTTGCTTTGACAAGGGAATTGGTTTAGACATAATGGGTAAGATCAAAGAAAAATTAAAAGAAAAGAAAGTATTGCTTTCTGACGGGGCCTGGGGCACTGCTTTACATGCCATGGGATTGAGGTCGGGAGAATGTCCTGAACTCTGGAATATTACTAACCGGGAGAAGGTTTTGAAAGTGGCAAAGGGCTATACGGAACTGGGCATCGATATGCTTGAAACAAATAGTTTTGGAGGGAGCTGGTTCAAACTTGAGCAATATGGATTAGGTGACAGGACCTTTGAGCTGAACAAAGCTGCTGCTGAGATTTCCTGGGAAGCTGCAGGTGAGAGCATTATTGTTTTAGGGTCCATGGGGCCAACCGGTAAAATTTTACTCATGGGTGAAGTGACTGAAGATGAGATGTATGAGGCATTTAAAGAACAAGCCATTGCCCTTGCTTTAGGTGGCGCAGATGCGGCATGTATAGAAACCATGTCGGCGCTGGATGAAGCTGTTTTAGCAATAAAGGCTGTAAAGGATAATACGAACCTGGAAATTGTTTGCACCTTTACTTTTGAGAAAACAGTGAAGGGAGATTATAAAACCATGATGGGAGTTACCCCGAAGCAAATGGCCCATGAAGTTATCAATGCCGGCGCTGAAATTATAGGAACGAACTGTGGCAATGGAATAAACGGAATGATACCTGTAGTCAGGGAGTTGCGCGATTTTAGTCCGGAAATACCCATTCTTGTCCATGCCAATGCCGGCATTCCGCAATTAGAGGATGGTAAAACCATATTCCCCGAAACGCCTGAAGAAATGGCTAAACAAGTTCCGGATATTTTAAAAGCCGGCGCCAATATCATTGGAGGTTGCTGTGGAACCACACCACAACATATTTTGGCAATTAAAAATGCAGTCCTTAAACACATAGAATATTAATATTAACCTGAACTCGATATAAAAACATAATCTATAATGCTGTAATCTAAATATTTATGTTTCAATTGTCTTTTGGAATGATGGAATTTTGCCCCGTAGGGATGCCTTTGGCAGATAAATGGATTATTGGATTTATTCATAATTTTCCGCCCGAACGCCTGCCTGCCCGTCCGACCGGAGTCAGCCGGGCGGGAATGAAAGAATTCATTCTTTCGGGCAGGTACCGTTCGGTACGGGCAGGCATAATTCCAACATTCCAATATTCCAATATTACTAGCTTCGCTCATGAGATCGATCGCTTTGCTCTCTAAGTTCCAATATTCCAATATGCCGGATTAGCAACTTCCTTTTTATCATATGACAATGTCAGTTAATAATATTCTGTTAGTATCCATTAGTTTATCCATATTATGTTTCTCTTCCTGCAATCAGGGAAAGCAAAAAAATAAAAAAGAACCGGAAATGTCAGAATTTGAAAAATTTGAACGAGGGACTTTTGGTTATGACCTGGAAGTCCTGAAAAAGAACCAGGATGTAATCGTTCTGAAGAGCAAAGACGGAAATGCACAGGTTTTGTTGAGTACCGATTACCAGGGCAGGGTAATGACCAGTACCCTGAATGGTCTGGATGGAATAAGTATGGGGTGGCTAAACCATGAATTGATCGAATCAGGTGACCAGCAGCAACACATAAATGCATTTGGAGGTGAAGATCGCTTCTGGGTTGGTCCGGAAGGAGGCCAGTTCTCTGTCTTTTTCAAAAAAGGAGTACCTTTTGATTTCGAAAATTGGTTTACTCCAAAGGAAGTTGATTCCGAACCATTCGATTTGATCTCGTACGACGATACCGTGGCTCTCTTTAAAAAGGAAATGAGTTTGACCAATTATTCAGGTACGAGATTTGATTTTCTTGTGAACCGTAATGTAAAACTGCTCAATAATAAGGAAGCTGAAAAATTATTGAATATTGAACTCGATCAGGATATCCGGTTTGTGGCATTTGAAGCCAAAAACATGATAACCAATAAGGGGGATTTTGTTTGGAACAAAGAGACAGGTACTTTGTCCATTTGGATATTGGGTATGCTTAATCCGTCGCCTGCAACTACCATTGTTATTCCGTACAAAGAAGGCGATGAAGGGTCCTTGGGCAGAATCGTAAATGGTGAGTATTTTGGCAAAGTTCCCTCTGATCGTTTAATCGTAAAGGACGGAATTATCTTTTTTAAGGGTGATGGGAAGTACAGAAGTAAAATTGGAATGTCCCCTTTACGGGCAAAACCTTTTGCCGGTAGTTTTGATGAGGAGAAGGGAATATTGACGATAGTTCAATTTACTTTACCAGAGGGCAAGACCGATTATGTGAATTCGATGTGGGAGATTCAGGAAGATCCCTTTTCGGGTGACGCTGTTAATTCTTATAACGATGGTCCATTGGAGGATGGAGGACAATTGGGCCCATTCTATGAGTTGGAAAGCTCGTCCCCTGCTGCTTTGCTGCAACCGGGTGAGAGCATTACTCATTTCCACCGGACTTTTCATTTTACTGGAGAAGAAAATCAGCTTGACATTATTGCCAAAGAGGTGTTTGGGGTTGAGATTAAAGAAATCAAATCCGCATTTTAATAAATCTCTCCATTTCATAAATAAATTCTTCGAATGGTGTCAGGTGTTTCCACCTGACAAAGATTCGTGCCCTGACTGAATCTATCTGTTTAGCGGATAAAATAATAAGGCTTTTCTTTTCCGGTCCATGAACTAAACCCCGATAGCTATCAGGGTGTTCTCACGATCCGCCGGCTGGCCCTGTGAAATAAAGGCGAAGCCTTTACTGCAGAGCAGTATTTCACAGGGCTGGCGGAGAGTAACTGATTTCTGCTTGATGAGCATAGGTAGTTGGACCGGTATTTTTTTATGCTTCATTCTTTCTACAATAATCCGACCCCTATATTTGCGCCATATGATACTATTTCATGGGGAATATAAACTCGTCAGACGAACTGGAGTCGTCTGACGAGAAGAACCTCGGAGAGGTTCCATTATTGTAGAAATTACAGACAATATACAAAAGCGCCGAAACTGCCTTAGCTGATCAGGAGTGAACTGTTGCTTTCTTCCGCAGGAATGCCTTTGGCAGGCGCAATAATCCAACAGATAATTCTTAGAATGACGTAGCTGATCAAAAAGTATAATTATAAAAAAGAATCGCAATAATGTCTTATGCATACAAGTACAACTAAACCGATTAGTTATCTTTTTTCTACTGATAACCATTTTGTTTAAGGTGAATAACTCTAACAACTCTTTGAAGTCTGGTTGTTTTGTCGAACTATACATATATTCTATTTCGTTAATATACATATAAAATGCAAATAACGCAATAAAAGGAATATAAATATTCAGGTCTTTGTAATCATAGCTTGTTTTAGTAGATTTGTTAATACCAAATTAAGGAATTTAGAATGTTTCGGTGTGTAACATTACTGATTAGTATTTTTTTGTTAAACCCGGTCTTTTCACAACAGGGTGCTCTCAGATTCCGGCATCTGGTTGACAAGGACGGATTGTCAAGTAATAGTGTCCTTTCAATTTGCCAGGATTACAGGGGATTTATGTGGTTTGGTACCAGAGATGGATTGAACAGATATGATGGATATGAATTCAGGGTCTATAAGAATGATTCGGACGATTCAACCTCAATTAGTGATAATAATGTAAATATAGTTTTTGAGGATAGTCATGAAAATCTTTGGATTGGAACCGGAAACGGACTAAACCGGTTTGACAGGGCAAAAAATCGATTTTTTAGGGTTATGCCGGAAAAGGACAGGTTTTCTTTATCGAATGAATTTGTGAAAACCATCCATGAAGACAGAAAAGGGAATATCTGGATAGGTACTTCAGGGGGATTAAATAAACTAAATGTTAAGAGTGGAATTATCAACCAATTCATCAGTGTACTTGATAAGGAAAACAACGCCAAAATATTAAATGTTGATAACATTTATGAAGACAGCAGAGGGAATTTATGGATAGGTGCCAGAAATGGTCTTTATCTTTTCAGGAACGGGAAAATTGAACCTTATTATCTGTACACTTCCGGAAAGGATCACCATTTAGAATGGATTCGTGTAATTTTAGAGGACCGGCGGGGCGATTTGTGGATAGCTACTGAACAAAACGGAGTATTTCTACTGAATTACGCAACAAAAGAAATTGTTAATTACATTCAGGAACAGGATAATAAGAACTCTTTGATCAATAACAGAGTCAGGACGATATTTGAGGATTGGGATGGAACGATCTGGTTCGGAACCCGGGAGGGTTTAAGTATTTTTGATCCTGGAACCAATAAGTTTCGAAATTATGAGCATAGCAAATACGATCCTTCTTCATTAAGCCATAATTCTATCAGGGATATTACCGGTGATAATGCACATGGGATTTGGATTGCAACTTATGCCGGAGGGGTCAATTATTATCACCGCAATAACAGTATTTTTATTCACATAAAAGAAGAGTTTGGTACGACGAATACGTTGTCTTATAATAAAATATCATATCTGTGTAAGGATCGGGAAAGTATTCTTTGGATAGGTACTGAAGGCAGAGGACTGAATCGTTATAATGAAAATCAGGGCACTTTCCATCAATTTATCAATTCAGGCAGCGACCGGCATAATGCTCTGGATAACATCAAATCGATAACAGAAGCAGATAATGGTATACTGTGGCTCGGTACAATTGGAGGATTATCCCGGTTTAATAAACAAAAGATCGAGTTCTTAAATTTCATTCATGATCCTGCTGACACAAATTCACTTAGTTTTAATCAGGTTCATTCTACACTTATTGACTGCAACGGAAATCTATGGATTGGAACCAATGGAGGTGGATTAGACCGCTATATTCCTGAGTTGAACGGATTCAGACACCATCGTAACAGTGATGATCCATCCAGCCTTATTTCCAATAATATCAATGTTTTGTTGGAGGATAGCAAGGGGAAATTATGGATCGGCACCCAGGCAGGATTGGATTGTTATGATCCGGATAATGATCGGTTTATTGAGTTTCCGGATATTTCAGGAAGAAGGAGGATAATGCCTAGCACCAGAATATTAGCCCTTTTTGAAGATAGTCATAGAAGGTTTTGGATTGGTACCGAAGGCAGAGGTTTATTACTCCTCAACAGGTTCGACTATTCCTTACGTAATTTTACGGAAAAAGACGGATTGCCGAACAATGTCGTAAATGCAATTCTGGAAGATAACAAATCAAACCTGTGGATCAGTACCAACCGGGGGATATCCAGGTTATCTTTTAATGAGAGTCTCGGGGACGGGGAGACACGGGTTAGCATTAAGAATTTTAACGAAATTGAAGGGTTGCAAGGGTTGCAATTTTATCCACACAGTGCATTCAAAGATATAGAGGGAAGATTATACTTTGGAGGGATTAACGGTTACAACGTTTTCTTCCCTGAGCAAATTTCAGATACACTAACCACACCGCAGGTTGTATTTACGGATTTCAAAATCAAATATGTATCAGCAAAAATTGATGAAGAAGGATCACCCCTGGTTAAGGATATCAGTGAAACTGAAAAAGTTACGTTAAATTATTTCCAGAGGGAGTTTTCCGTTACATTTGCCGGTCTGAATTATTTAAATCCGGAAAATATTTATTATTCGTACAGGTTGAAAGGAGTTGATGATCAATGGAATTATCTTGGTAATCAGCGAACAATCACCTTTGCCTATCTGACAGCAGGTGAATACGAGTTAATGGTACAGGCTTCAGATAATCCAAATAGTTGGGGGAAAGACTATTCATCTGTTATGATTAAAGTTCTGTCACCGCCATGGAAATCATGGTGGGCTTACCTGCTTTATGCCCTGATCGGTACAGGAATTATCGTTGGGATCCTGTTATATACATACCGGTGGATCCGTCTAAAGAACGAGCTGGCTTTAGAACTGCTCAATAAAGAAAAAGAGAAGGAACTTCATCAAATGAAAATCAGGTTTTTTACCGATATATCGCATGAATTACGGACCCCGCTAACATTGATCTTAGCCCCGCTTGAAAAGCTTGTTTCAGATTTAAAGGAAAATTTCAGATTAAGGAATCAGCTTATGATGATCCGGCGAAACGGAAAAAAAATGCTGGCCCTGATTAACCAATTACTGGATTTAAGGAAATTTGAAACGGGTCATATGGAATTGCAGGCTGCCAGGGGGAATATATCCCGGTTTATCCGTGAAACGACCCTTTCATTTCGCGAAATTGCTAAGATTAGGGGTATTCATTTTAATTATATAGCATCGGAACCTGTTATCGAAGCATGGTATGATAGAAATAAATTGGAAATCGTTCTATATAATCTTTTGTCCAATGCATTCAAGGCAACTAAAACCGGGAGTAAAATTGAAGTTAAGGTATCTGAGGTTAAAAGAGAATCTGAAGAGTTTTATGAATTGGATGAGAAAAATGAGCTCCCTGAAGATATTGGTAAATTTGTAAAAATCATTGTGGAAGATTGTGGGAAAGGAATGCCTCCTGAACTTTTGAAACAGATATTCGACAGGTTTTATCAGATAGAAGCTCACGAAACTGGTGGTACTATCAGCACAGGTGTTGGTTTGGAACTTACCAAACGTATGGTGGAACTCCACAGAGGTGTCATTTCAGTAAAAAGTGTTGAAGCAACAAATGATAAACCGGGAAGGACAATCTTTACCATTCTGTTGCCTATGGGAAAGAGTCATTTGAACCCTGATCAGATCATAGAAGATTACCGCACAAGTGATGACCAATCATTATATCAGAAAGAATTATTAAGTTCTGAAGTTTTTGTTGATCAATTGGAGGCCACAGCAGAAGATCTTGATAATATTCCCGATATGATAAAGGATAAACCATTAATGGTAGTTGTGGAAGATAACGCTGAGGTTTGTATGTTTATACGGAATTTGTTTAAAAATAAATTCAAGGTACATACAGCATGTAACGGTAAAGAAGGCTGGGAGGTGATCCTGAAGATTGTTCCGGATATAATAATAAGTGACGTAATGATGCCTGAGATGGATGGGATTGAACTTTGCAGGCTTGTAAAAACTGACAAGCGCACAAGTCATATACCGGTCATTCTTCTGACGGCAAGAACTGCCGTGACATTCAAATATGAAGGTTTGGAAACAGGCGCTGATGATTATATTCATAAGCCTTTCAGCTCTGAATACCTCTGTATAAGGGTTAAAAACCTGATCCGGCAACGGCAATTAATGCAGGAACATTTTTTCAGGAACAGCTTTCTCCGACCGGAAGACCTTGCAATAACCTCTGCTGATGAAAAGATACTGCGAAAAGCTATCCAAAAAATTGAGAATAATATTGATGATCCTGATTTAAATGTAGATAATTTAAGCCGCGATATTGGTTTAAGCCGCGTTCACTTTTACAGAAAAATTAAATTTCTTACAAATCTGACGGCTGTTGAGTTTATCCGCTCAATCCGTTTGAAAAAAGCAGCACAATTATTGGAACAGGGGAAGTTAAATGTCTCTGAAATAAGATACATGGTTGGAATTCAGGATGCTGAGTATTTCAGGACATCATTTAAGAAACAATTCGGGCTGACACCCAAAGAATACGCTAAGCAAAATTCTCTTTCCTAGAACGTTCTCTTTGCCCCGGAGAAATGGAAGGGAAAGCCACACAAGCTTTGCCAAAAAGATATTGATGCCCGTTGCGAAAAAGACGAGGGGCAACCACTTTATGCTGATAGCGCGTATACCGGTGAAGAGCAAGAGAAGGTCTACAAGAAAAAAAGAAGGTAAAAAACAAAGTAATAGAGAGAAAGGGTATCGTAATAAACCCCTTAGCGAAAAACAAAAAGCCAGCAATAAAGAGAAGTCCAGGACACGAGCACGGGTCAAGCATTTATTTGGCTTTGTGGAAAACAGCATGAATGGTTAATTTCTTCGAACCATCGGACTCGCAAGAGCCAAGGCGAAAATAGGAATGATCCACCCTGTTGGGATAAATGCTTCGTTATCCAACAGGGTAAACTTAACCTACAATATTTGTCGTTGTGTTCAATTAAAATTAGTTGTTGCCATGGAATTTAGATATGCCCATTCGTGAAAACCGGAATTGTACAACAAACTGATAATTAGATAAATAAAATGGAGAGAGGTGATAAAATTTGATTTTTAGAAAAAACCGAATTAGATTTGTGTCAAACAATATACCAAAAAAATAGGTTTTTAGAGGTGCCCTTAAGCGTTTTTTTTGTGCGATTTTATCCAGCTGGTTAAGGTTTGGTATTCTTCATCGCTTAAAACTATTTCTGGTGCTTTTTTCATATATTGGGTTCAAAAGTAAATATATAAAATTACTCTAATTGTTGATGTCAAATCTAATGGAGATTGGTTACAACCCTATACGGAAAGTGATGATGATAAAAAAGGAGACACGCCAAGAGATCTTACCGGTACTGCTTATTATGCTCGATCCATTAATTTAACTATGAATGCAGCAGAGGTTCTTGGCTTTAAAGAGGACGTGTTGGAATTAAAAGCCCTACGTGATTCTGTTCGTAAAGCTTTTGAGAATAAATTTCTTGATAGTAACGGTAAGCTAACAACATTTTACACGATATTCAACCAAGTTAAACCATGAAGTCAACAAGGCGTAGTTTCTTAAAGACAACCGCAGCGGGTGCATTGGGTAGTTCATTTATACTTGGATCATGCACTCCGGCAGGGACAGGTGGCACTGAGACTGATTATTCCAGTCTCGATGAGGTACTGAACAGGCCGGTATTGAACAAAGACTTTTTTCCCGATCCGGTGATTATTGAAAAACTGGAGCTGCTGAGGAATGAGAATAATTTCATTTGCAGGATCATCACCAGGGATGGCGCAGAAGGAATTTCGGTCAGCAACAATGCTCAGATGATCTCGCTCTATCCCATATTTGTAAACCGACTGCAGCCTTTTTTTATCGGTAAAGATGCCCGCGAATGGGAAGCGTTGCTTGAAGAGGTCTATGTATACCGCAGCAATTACAAAGTTCAAAACCTAGCATTATGGGTTCCCCTAGCCACCATTGAGTTTGCAGTCTTGGACCTTCTGGGGAAGATCGCAGGAAAGCCTATGGGTGACCTGATAGGTGGTGTTCATCATCCCTATATTAATGTTTACCGGGCCAACAATTTCAGGGGGAAATCTGCTGAAGAGTCCATCGAATTGATCAAGACGAATGTATATGAGACCAACTCAAAGGCCATGAAGTTTAAGCTGGGGGGACGAATGAGCAAGAACAAGGACTATCCACCCGGACGAACAGAGGCATTGATCCCTCTGGTGCGTAAGACTTTCGGGGATGATATGGTCATTTATGCCGATTCGAATGGTTCCTATGATACTGCAGAAGCCATCAGGATTGGAAGAATTCTTGAAGAATATAAGTTTGACTTCTATGAAGAACCGGTTCCATTCGACTGGTATGAAGAGACCAAACAGGTAACCGATATCATATCGATCCCGATTGCAGGAGGAGAACAGGAACCCAGCATGCATAATTTCAGGTGGCTCATCGGAAACCATGCACTGGATATTGTACAACCGGATATTTTCTATTTCGGAGGGATGGTCAGGTCCATGAAAGTAGCCAGGATGGCTGAGGTGCTGGGAAAACTATGCGTCCCCCATATTTCAGGTTCGGGTCTTGGATACCTGTATATGATGCACTTTATTTCGGCTGTAACTAATGCGGGGCCATATCATGAATTTAAGGGCTTTAACACGAAAATTCCGGTGGATTGTCCCACCTCACATCTCAAAAGTGAAGAAGGGAGGATTAAAGTCCCAACTGGTCCGGGTCTGGGTCTGACGATTGATCCGGATTATATCAGTAAGCACCAGGTTGTGAAGGTTTGATCAGAATTAACGGGAAATAATCAAAAAATAAAATTATAATGAGATGAATATTTTATCTAAAATTACACTACTTGCAATTATTCTCTTTTCAGACTCTTTTATAGGAATTAAATGCCTGATTTCTATGCTATCTTTACCTGTTCTAAGTCAGATTTACTACTGACACTCAATTATGCTATGTCGGATTTAGTTTGACATAGTTAATTTAGTAATGTGTCCGTCTAAATCCGACATAGCATATTTACCTTACAGATGTAACATATCCCTGCTATATTGGTAACATTTGTCCTATTCATTTCGTGAAAGATGTATTAATATTACATCCTAACCCAGATAAACTGGAAATTGTGCCGAAGGCATGCCTTTGGCACAATAATCAATACCGATAGCTATCGGTACAAATAATTTACCCCGTGAAATAATGCTTCGCATTAAATTTTCGATTTCTTTCACGGGGCAGGTAAATTTCAAATTCAAAAATACAATATTCAAACTAAACGAATCATTATTTAAAGTTTGGAATTTGAAAATTAAATATTGATATTTATTTATTTTGTGATTTTCTGCCAAAATATGACAGAATTTTAATTTTAAGATACGATGTTATTTTCAAAACAAGTTTTAAAATAAAGCCACCTTCGGCGGGATTGTCAAATTTAGTATTATTAGCTGACAGTCATTCATTGTCATTCTCCGAAGGAGTCCTTTGGACAATTGCCTGCCCTGTGAAATTGCAAAGCAATATTTCACGGGGTCATTCGTAGTCATTTGTTGTATTTCAATGACAGCGAAGCAAATGACAACAAATGACAGCGTAGCGAATGACCCATATATATTTTAATTACTATCGACAACATCCAATTTGAACAACATGTTGGTAAGTTTGACTTTTTAAGAGCCTAATTTTTAACTAAAATCTAAACTATGAAAAAAATTCTTATCCTGATGTCATTTATTGTTATGACATCTGTGGTGTACGCCCAGGTCAGGATTACCGGAACAGTAACATCTTCGGATGACGGTAGTCCATTACCTGGAGTGAACGTCTTGGTGCAGGGAACCACAACAGGTACCATCACCAATCCAGAAGGCGAATACGATATCTCTGTTCCGGAGGGTGCTACGCTTGTTTTCAGCTTTGTTGGATATGAAACCCAGGAGACTCAACTGTCTCCGGGGCAATCCGGCCTGGATGTGGTTCTACAGATCGGAATAGAAGCTCTGGATGAAATTGTGGTTGTGGGTTACGGAACCCAAAGGAAAAGCGATATAACCGGGGCTGTAGCTTCACTAAATGATGAGAGGCTTGAAATGGTTCCAAATTTAACCGTTGCCCAGGCAATTCAGGGGTCAATTCCCGGAGTTATGATGGCTACCAGTACTGCGGGGTCTTCGCCCAACGAGGTTATTATGATCAGGGGACGTAATTCTATCAAGGCTGGCAATAATCCTCTTATTGTTGTCGATGGGATTCCTTATGGCGGACAATTGCGCGACATTAACCCTAACGATGTCAAGTCGATAGAGGTGCTTAAAGATGCTTCTGCTGCCGCAATTTATGGTTCCCGTGGTTCGAACGGGGTTATACTGATTACCACAAAAACGGGAAAGAAAGGAAAACCAACTATCTCTTACGATGGGTACTATGGCATGCAAAGTTTCATTAAAGTTCCCAATATCATGACCGGTCCCGAGTTTTACGAGTTTAAAAACTTGCGGGAACCCGATGCGATGACTGCATCGGAGCAAGCCGTTTACGATGCCGGAACATGGGTTGATTGGTACGATCTTGCATTACGGGACGGTTACAGCACACAGCACAATCTTTCTGTATCGGGAGGTTTCGAAAATACCAGTTATTATTTTTCAGGTGGTCTTACAGATGTGCAGGGCCTGGCTGCTGGCGACGACTATCAACGTCTGTCGATGCGTTTCAATTTAGACACCAAAATAGCAGAGTGGCTTACTATTGGAACAAGAACACAGTTGACTTATGACGACCGTAGTGGGCTTAATGTAATTTGGGACGGTGGCACCGGCTACAGTGGGGCATTTTGGATGAACCCGCTGACCACTGCTTATGATGAAGATGGCAACCAGACAATAAATCCCTGGCCGGAGGAAACACAAATTGGTAACATTTTGCAACCTCTTCTTGCCGACAATACCAATAAATCTTATCAGGTTGTGACAAATAACCATGCTATTATAGATATCCCCTTTGTAAAAGGATTGCAATATCGTATCAATAGCGGAGTTCGGATCAGGTTTACCGATTTAGGGACTTATTGGGGAAGCAGCACTTTAAATGGATTAAATTCCCGTGGAGAATCAAGCACAAACAGGGGCCAGTCCGAAAGTTATACAGTGGAAAACATACTGAATTATAACCGTGAATTTGGAAAACATAGCCTGTTTTTCACAGGTGTTTATTCATTTGAGAATTATGTAAGCTCAAACAATAAATTGGATGCTTCTGGTTATCCTAATGATTTTCTTACCTGGTATTCAGCCGGACAGGCCGAAGTGATCTCCCCTGATTATGGATATAGTTCTAACACATTACTTTCTCAAATGGGTCGGTTGAATTATTCGTACGACAGCCGTTATCTTTTAACGTTTACGGTACGCCGCGACGGGTTTTCCGGGTTCGGTGCGGAAACGAAATGGGGAATTTTCCCATCGGTTGCATTGGGATGGAATATTGCCAACGAAGATTTCTTTGATAACTTAATTTCAAATGAAGACCTTATCAACGTCCTTAAACTGAGGGCATCCTACGGGTTAAACGGAAACCAGGCGATTGGGGCTTATAGTACCATCGCACGTATGTCGGAGGAGAATTTTATTGATGGCACCAACACCATGCCCGGCTTTATGCCAAGTACTTTGGGAATGGACAATTTAGGTTGGAAATCGTCTAAAACAATGAATATTGGTTTGGATTATGGGCTTTTGTCGGGACGGATATCAGGTGATTTAAACTACTATATCACAAATACCTTCGACCTCTTGCTCGACCGTACTATCTCTTCCGTACATGGAATCACGGAGATTACGCAAAATATAGGTGAAACAAAAAATGTTGGGTTTGAGGCTTCGATTGTTTCCAGGAACATAGTTAAAGACAATTTTTCGTGGACTACCTCTGCCAACTTTAGCGCCAACAGAAATGAAATTGTTTCATTATACGGAGTATTAGATGAAACTGGAGAAGAAATCGACGATGTTGGGAGCGGATGGTTTATCGGGCATCCAATCAGGGTAAATTACAACTATATCTGGGATGGTATATGGCAATTGGGAGAAGAAGAACAAGCTGCTGTTTACAAAAAATACCCGGGTGGAAGCAAAGTTGTTGACATCAATGAAGACGGTTTAATCGACCCTGATGACGACAGGGTAATTCAGGGACAAAGAGACCCTAAAGTTATTTGGGGGATGAACAATACATTAACATATAAAGATTTCACCTTTTCATTCTTTATGCACGGTATCCATGGAATTACCACAACTAATGCTTTAGAATCCGACAATGTTTTTGCAGAAGTTAAACGGAACACAACTGTGAAGAACTGGTGGACCGAGGACAACCCAACAAACGACTGGATTATTAATGATGTAAATGGAGGTTCTCTCGGAGGCAAAAATGCACCTAAATATTATTCAAAAGATTTTGTACGCATAAAAGATATTACCCTCTCTTACGACTTCGCGAAACTTTTGAAATCTGTTGGCTTTAGCAAGCTCCGGTTTTATGCAACAGGAAGGAACCTTATTACCTTTACCAAATGGCCAGGGCTTGATCCTGAATTGGATGCACAAAGGGCTCTTCCGTTACAAAAAGAGTATGTGTTTGGAATAAACTTATCATTCTAAATGATTGTTATAATAAAAATATAGATATTATGAAAAAAATATTAAATCATACAATTGCAATACTAACTGTAATTCTTTTGTTTGCAGGTTGTTCGGAAGATTTCCTTAATGAAGAACCGCCCCATCTCATTACTACTGTAACACTCTATACAAGCTATAATGGTTTCCAATCAGGGTTAAATGGGTTGTACTCTCTTGTTCGTCAAGACTATTCCGGGGAGAGTGGCAGTAACTATTTAAGAAAAGAGATGTGGATGGACGGAAATGATAACATGACCTCTAACCATCGCGATGGTTTTTCCAGGGTAGCAGAGAACTGGGTGAACAACAACTCTACGTATAAACATATAACCAATAATTTTCATTGGTTTTATCGTATTATCAATTCTGCCAATACAATAATCATTCATGCCGAAGATGAAGGTGTTGATTGGACAGGTGGGAACGGAAGCCCTGATGACAACAAAAATATGGTAATTGCCCATGCCAAAGCAGTCAGGGCTTGGGCATACAGATATCTCACTTATGGTTGGGGAGATGTACCGTTGAACCTGAATGAAGCATTGGGGTCGGAAGTTAAAACAGACTGGGTACGTAAACCGGTAGGTGAGGTAAGGGCTCAAATTATAGAGGATTTGTTGTTCGCTGAACAACATTTAGATGTTGAACCTGAATTTCAGGGAAGGATTACCAAAGGAGCTATTCAGCACTATCTGGCAGAGATGTACCTGTTAGAGGATAATCCTGCCGAAGCCTTGGCATGGGCAAACAAATGTATCAATACACCGGAATATGATTTGATTACAGCCCGTTATGGTGTAAGGAGCGGTCAACCCGGGGTTCCTTTTATGGATATGTTTTATGATGGTAATT
>Ga0114919_10000986_pt1 | contig 22847 bp, 17 predicted proteins | sample BlataG_FD_88682 | JGI IMG/M metagenome (GOLD analysis project Ga0114919, IMG submission 88682) | Deep subsurface microbial communities from Black Sea to uncover new lineages of life (NeLLi) - Black_00105 metaG | ecosystem: Environmental > Aquatic > Marine > Oceanic > Sediment | place: Atlantic... | reverse complement strand
TTTCCAACCATCTGATGTTAAATGCTTCCGATGGACAAGTGTTTCTATTCCCATTATTTACAGCATATTTTGTCTCCAACCTTACAGATTTTATCTAAAAATGATGCCACTATGACAAAAGATGTAGATCTCTGCGGGATGGGAAGTAAAATTAGTGAAAATTAATCAGTAATTTGATGAAAAATCTTCTTATCCGATTATTTGGGTTCGATTCGAATCCTGTTACGATTCGAATCCTTGACAATCTCTCTTTGTTTAAGTAAAATTTTTATCGCTTTTGCTAGGTTTGAACGGGAAAGGAAAATGTCAAATGTGAGGTTCAGCTTATTTTTCTCCTCTCGCTTGTTACACAAAGTAATCAGTTAAAGGGAGATTGATTGTATTACTTTCGATGGGGAGATATAACCCTCCTTATCACCCTAAAAGGCGATTGACTCATATTTATATTTATTTAAAATAAGAAAGAGCCGGAATATCTGAAGTTGAATGAATAGATTGTTTGGTTGGATAGTCAGAACAGACGGAATAGGCCGAAAAAACTGGTTAATAGAATATACTTAATTATTATCTAAGGGCGGTAGCTTATTAAATTTTAATATGGGAAATTAGAATAAATGGAAAGAATTATTGCAGTGATCGGTGGTGGATACTGGGGGAAGAATTTAGTTCGTAATTTTTATGAGCTGAATTCACTTCATACAATTTGTGATATTGACGAAAGTAAACTGAAATCCTTTCAGGAGAAATATCCAGACATAGCTATTTCTTTTGATTATAGACAGTTATTAAAAAATTCCGAGATTAAGGCAGTCGTTATTGCTACACCAGCTATTACTCATTTTCCCCTTGCTAAAGAAGCTCTTTTATCAAACAAAGATGTATTTGTTGAAAAGCCAATAGCTCTACATTATAGCGAAGGAGAGGAACTTGTTTCAATAGCCCGAGAGAAAAAAAGAATTTTAATGGTTGGGCATATTCTTGAATATCATCCAGCCATAATAAAATTAAAAGAACTTGTTAACAATGGTGAACTCGGAAATATAAAATACATATATTCCAACAGGTTAAATCTAGGAAAATTCAGAACAGAGGAAAATATCCTCTGGAGTTTTGCGCCTCATGATATTTCTGTTGTCCTTTATCTTTTAGAAGAAATGCCGGCAGAAGTATCATCTCACGGAGCGAATTATCTTGAACCAAATATTGCAGATGTGACAGTTACAACAATGGCTTTTCCAAGCGGAGTTAAGGCTCATTTATTTGTTTCCTGGCTTCATCCTTACAAAGAGCAAAAATTAGTAGTCATTGGCGGCAGAAAAATGGTGATGTTTGATAATGTCAATACAGAAGGGAAGTTGTATTTATACAGTCACAAGATCGATTGGATTGGGAGGATTCCAGTACCTCGCCCAGAAGATGCTCAACCTTTAGAAGTTGAAAAAAAAGAGCCATTAAAAGCAGAATGTGAACACTTTGTTGGATGTATTAAGTCGAGAAAGACGCCAAAAACTGATGGTCAAAGTGGACTAAGGGTCCTTAAAATACTAGAAGCATGCCAAGAATCTCTTAAAGAGAATGGTAAACTCACTCGCTTTGTAGAGGAGAAAAAGAAGAAATATTTCGTCCATGGAAGTTCATTTATTGATGAAAATGTAGAAATTGGAGAAGATACAAAAATATGGCATTTTTCTCATATTTTAAGGAATACAAAAATTGGAAAAAAGTGTAATATTGGACAAAATGTAGTTATTGGGCCAAATGTTACTATAGGTAATAACGTGAAGATTCAGAATAATGTTTCTGTTTATGATGGGGTTACACTAGAGGATGATGTATTCTGTGGCCCTTCTATGGTTTTCACCAATGTTATCAATCCACGGAGCCACTGGCCTCGAAAAGATGAATACAAAAAGACTTTAGTGAAAAAAGGGGTTACTTTAGGCGCAAATTCAACAATAATTTGTGGGATTGAAATAGGGCAATATGCATTTGTTGGTGCGGGGGCCTTAGTTAATAAAGATGTTCCCAATTTTGCGCTTGTTTATGGAGTTCCAGCAGAAATTCGTGGCTGGATGTGTCATTGTGGAAAAGAATTAAAATTCTCAGATTCTTCTTATTCTCAAAAGATCGTGGTATGTATGAATTGTGGCAAGGAATACAAAAAGGAAGGATTAAGTTTAATAGAAATCATGAAAAAGAAATAAGGAAGAATTCAGAAAATTCTATTATATAAACAACTTGAAGATAACCTAATTTTTCGATTTTAATAAGAGGAATAAGAAAAAAGGAGAATGAAATTTTGTACCATGGTAGATATTCAGAATTATTAGAAGGAGATTAGTAATTTATGCGATTGATAGCTTAAGAAATAGAGAAAATTGCGATTTAAAAATTATATTTTGAGAGGAAAACATTGGTTTGGATTTTTAAATCTTTATATAAATCTTTAATTATTATCACAAGAAAGTTAATTCGCTTTATTGTATTAAGCAGATACAATAGATATACAATAGACGAATATTTTAGAAATCAAGGTGCGCAGATTGGAGAAGGTTGCAGTATTATACCTCGTGATCTTGGAAATGAGCCATATTTAATAAAAATTGGAAACAATGTCAGTATAGCGTCGGGCGTAACGTTTGTTACTCATGACGGAGCTGCTAGAACAATTCTTGGGGAAAAAGTCCCAGAAATTCGGATTTATGGCTCAATCATTATAGAGGATAATTGTGTTATAGGACAAAATTCAATTTTAATGCCTAATATACGTATCGGAAGGAATTCAATAGTTGGTGCAGGTTCTATAGTTATATCAAATATTCCGCCCAATAGTGTTGCGATGGGAGTTCCAGCAAGAGTTTTTTGTTCAGTAGAAGCATACAAGAAAAAAGCACTTGAGAAATGGAATGAACAAAAGCTTCCTAGTTATCTTTACGATTATGAAGAAAGGCGAAATTGGAGGAATAGGAAAAAACATGAGGAGAATAGAAACAAAATAAGAAGGCACCTAATAAACTTATTTTGGAATAAGGACAAAACAAAAGATAGAAAGTAGTTTATGTTTTAAAAAAATATTTTTTCATAATTGTTCTGTTTTTGGTAGGGATAGTCATTATGCATATAGAAAATAGTAAGTTCGAAAACAGAAAGTTCTATGGATCAAGAGGAGTTCTCTTATAAGAGCTTTGGTAGGAAAGGAATGGAATTTTCCAAAATGGCCAGAAAGAAAAAAAAGGATTGATCAGTGTAGAGCAGCTAGTATTGAACCTATTTTGGCAACAATTGTTCCTGTTACTAAAGAACATTCTAGAAAAAAACAGGGCAGATTAAAAGGGGTTATTGAATATAATAATTGAAAATAATAGTAAAATCTTTATTTATCCCCACTTAAGAAAATAATAAACGCTTGATGAAAAAATATTTAAAGAACTGCATTTTCAAAGGAGCTGAAATCTTAAGGGCCAATAATCTTATAAAAAAACTAAAGACAGGTGCCACAGCATTTTGCTACCATGGAGTAGAATACGAAATTATTGATCATCAAGTACAAGAAGAACATTTGTCCTTCAATCAATTTGAAAATCAAATTGATTATTTACGAAGAAATTTTGAAATTATTTCACTCGATTATCTTTATGACAGTTTAAAGAATGGTTATAAAATTAATTCATCACAAGTTTTGATTACCTTTGATGACGGTTACAAGAATAATATTAACGTTGTTATGCCATTTCTAAGATCGTTTAACATCCCATTTTCTATCTTTATATGCACAAATCATATTGATAATGGGCTCAGATTTCCCACCTATTATTTGCGCGCTGCAATTTTTTTTACAGAACAAAAACATATAATTATTCCTAGCATAAAAAAACACTTTGATATTAGTACGCAAAAAAAGCGTATTTATGCTAAAAACGCTATAGAAAAACTCTTAAAGACAGAGCCTCAACATGTTGTAAATTTGATAATTAATGACTTGATAGACTTAATCCCATATAATAGATGGTCAGAGATAAATAGCATTTTTTCTTCCGAAGAACCAATGGATTGGTATGATATAAAAAAGTTGAATAATTTAGGGATAACAATCGGATCTCACTGCCATGATCATTTTATATTGCATTCCAATCAAAGCATAACACAAGTAAACTATCAATTAAAAACCAGCAAAGATTTAATTGAAAAGAATTTGGGAAAATGTGATTATATTGCTTTTCCAGATGGGGGGGCAAGAAATATTAGCTTTGATTCTTTACTGAGTGTTAAGGAAAATAAGTACCGTCTGGGATTTACTATTGTCAAAGGAGAGATAGACAACAGCTCTAACCCATATATTCTTCCGCGCTTAGGAATTTCAGTTGACATATCTCATTTTAAATTTAATATCAACACATGTTTTCGTTTTAACAAACAACTTAGTAGTTGGAGTTCGAGATTTGATAGGCCCTTAACTTTTTGAGAGATAATAAACAATTTATACCTGGTTTGCTTTTTTATCTTTAAATAAGAGAATTGTTTCTTTCTGTTTTGATTAAAAAGATTTCGGGTAAAATTCGTGACTAAACGTGATCATAAGATAAATTGTCAGCTATTCAAAATGAATCTGTTTCATTGAAATAAGGGACTTAAATTAGTCCTATTTTTAATAAATTTCGAAAGAAGTAGTATAATTTTTTTTGACTTCTACTTTTCAGTAACAAAATTATGGAAAATATTTAAAAAAAAATTGTCTTGTGTAATGTTAATGGATCAAAAACTATAAAATGGCTATGAAGAAAGAGCGTATATTTATTATTCCTAATTCAATGTACCAAAACGAAAGAGATTTTAATAGAAAGAGAATTTTATTAGAATTTGGCTATTTTTTATATTTTTTTATATTAAATTTCATAATTATTAAAGAAAGTTTCAATGCACTTATAAAGTTTCCTTTAGTATTGATTTTGATTATTCCATATTTTTTGCTTACATTAATTAATCCTGTAGCTGGAATTTCAGTTTTTATAGTTTATCATCTTATTGGATTAAAGGCTTTATCCCCATCTTATGGGACTTTTCTTAGCTTATCCATCCTAGCCGAGTTATGTCTTGTAGCTTCATTATTTATTAAGATTATTTCCACTAGGAAATTTCCTAGTCTTAAAGACAGCCAGTCAATTTTATTATTTTTATTTATTGCAAGTTATCTTATATCCTCTTTTTTTAGAGGCAATTTATTTAATGTTGAAGGTGGAGGAATATTAAAAGGATTAATTTTAATGTTATTTATTTATATCCTAATTGTATACTTTATAAATTCTCGCCATCGCCTTTTATTGTTCTTTCGCTCTTTTATCTTATTGGGATTAATTTGGTTTGCAATTTCTATAATACATATTCTTAAGCATGAAATAGGGCCAATTTATTTAAGAACTGGAATAGATACGGGATATTTTGGAACTGTACTAGGCTTAAATATTTTATCCACTTCTATTTTGATGATATTACCTATTATTTATTATCAACTATCACATGAAAAAATAGTTTTTTGGAAAGTTTTGTCTTTTATATGTTTTCCCTTAGTGATATTCACAGTGATGCTCACTTTTTCAAGAAACGGATTTATATGTTTAGTTATTGTTTTATTTTTAATTTTTAACAAAGGAAAAATATCGTTTAAAACATGGAGTTTAGTTTTAATTGTGGTTTTAATGTTTATCATGGTACCTAGTTTTTATTGGAGTAGAATGGCGACTATTACGTCGCTTCGAATAGAGTCAGGTCTAAGGATGAAAATAGGTTATTTTCTAGAAGGGATTAATATTATTCGTACGCATCCAGTTATTGGCGTAGGATATGGAAATTCCTTTACTATACATAATACAATTTTACAAGTAGGGGCTGATTTAGGATTGCCGGTTTTGCTTTTATTTCTCAGCATTATTTTTATTGCTTTGAAGGACTTGAAAATGATAGGACTTTCTTTAAGCAAAGACAAGCTTTATGATCTGTCAGAATTACCTTGGATGTTGATCATCAGCCTAATCGCTTACATTATTGGAGGCCTAACAATAAGTATTCCCTTATTTCTTCCTTTCATTATAATTTTAGCAATTATTGCTGCTATAAAGAATTTGTATATGATGGAAGAAGCACCCCTCAAAATAAAGGCCATCCATAGGAGAAACCATTTCTAATTCGCTTGCTAAATTTTCACTTTGGGTAACAAGATCCAAGAGATTGAAATTTCTCTATAAACTTGAGCAATTCCAATGGTTTTCTATTGAAGAAATAAAAAAAGCTCAATTTCAAAAGCTAAGAGAAATCTTGGATCATGCATATGAAAATGTTCCCTATTACAGGGAAATATTCAATAAACTGGAAATAAATCCTCAAAATATTAATGCATTGGAAGATTTTAGAAAGTTGCCATTATTGAGCAAAGAAAAAATTATTGAGAACTTCTCTAAAATTATAGCTAAAAATTATAAAAGAAAAGATTTGATACCAAATTCAACCAGCGGTTCCACAGGAGTTAACTTGAAATTTTTTAAAGATAGGAAAACATCAAACTACACCAATGCTATTAACTTAAGGCATACTCGCTGGACTGGCTGGGATATCGGCGATAAACACATCCAATTGTGGGGGTCACATTATGATATTTCGAAGCAACAAAAATTTTATAGGAGACTAAAAAATATATTTATTAATAGAACACTCTTCCTATCATCATATGATATGACAAAAGAAAATATGCTGTAATATAGGAATAAAATCAATAAATACAAGCCAAAGCTAATTACAGGCTATGCATCTGCACTTTATTTATTTTCAAGATTTTTATATGAAAATAATTTAGATGTCTATTCGCCAAGAGGAATTATCTCTTCTGCTGAAACATTGTATGAGAATCAGAGGAAGACCATTGAATCAATTTTTGGATGTAAAGTATTTAATAGTTACGGCTGTAGAGAAGTTGGAAGTATTGCAAATGAATGCAGAGAACAAAATGGATTACATATTGATGCTGAGCATATTATAATCGAAGTGTTGGATGAAAAAGGAAATCCGTGTAAACCTGGGAAAATGGGAGAAATCGTTGTTACTGATTTGGATAATTATGCATTCCCGTTTATTAGGTACAAAATTGGGGATCTAGGAGTTCTAAAAGAACGAAAATGCCCTTGTGGCAGAGGATTACCTTTGTTTGAGAAAATAGTTGGAAGAGTATGGGATGTGATTGTAGGGGCAAATGGGAATCGATTAATTGGAACTTTTTGGTTAATTAAGGATATTGAGGGAATAAAACAATTTTTAGTTCTTCAGAAAAAATTGGGAGAAATTATTCTCAATCTTGTCGTAGATAAATCATTCACTAGAGAAGAAAAACAGAAATTGATAAAGAGAATTTATTTAAAATGTGGAGAAAATATGAAAGTTGACATTCAATTAGTGAACAAAATTCCATTAACAAAATCTGGTAAACGAAGGTTTATTATTTCAAAGGTTTCACCTTTTGTTTAACTTGGGGATACTGTTTTGAATTTTTTAGGGATTATTTCTAATAAGATAGAATATGATGAATTGAAAGGCTTAATTCAAACTATCAATTTGTCTGAAAATTTACATGTAGAATCCTTACAAGCAAAAAATATATTATTTAGCGTCGCATTTTTAAAAAATTCGCCTCTTAAGGGAGATAGATTATTTGAAAATGAAACATGGATAATTTTATTTGCTGGAGACATAGTAGAGTATAAGACTATTCCATATGAGGATATTATTGAAATTCTCGAAGAAAAAAAAGCTAAGGCTTTTACAAAATTCAATGGGTATTTTTCAATCGCTGCATATAATAAAACATTGAATAAATTGTTTATTATTAGTGATCGGTTTTCTCAACATCCAATTTATTACTCAATAAACGATAACAATGTATATTTCTCAACTGAAATGTCTACATTTTGTAGATTGAATAAAAAATTTAAATTTAATGAAGAATGGCTATGGGAATATTTATTTTTTAACTTTCCGATAGGAGATACAACAATCTTGGAGAGTGTAAAAAGAATGCCTCCAGCTTCAATAATTGAGTATAATCATAATTCTGGAAAATATTACAAATTTGAATATGCTAAGGTATTCGAAAGGAAAGATAATCTCCTCGGTGGAAATGAAGCCCTTGAACTTTCTTCAGAAATTTTTGCAAATAGAATTCCAAAATATTTTGAAGGTGCTAGTGAGGTAGCTTGCGCTCTGACTAATGGGTGGGATGGAAGAATTGTTCTAGCACTTGCGCCAAATTGCGATATAACTGCTTATACATATGGTATGCCAAATTGTGGAGATATAAAAGGAGCGAAAAAAACAGCAGAAATATTAAATATTAAGCATAGAGTAATTACTTTTAATGAAGAATTCATAAGGGATCTACCAAATTATATGTTGGAAACAGTTTTTTTGTCTTCAGGTTTAGAAAAAGTACTAAGAGCAACCTTATTATATATTTATGGAAAATTAACAGATTACGGAAAAATATTTCCGCTTACAACTAGTGGGATCGCTCTAGGTGGAATATTCAGAGGACATATGTTAAGCCCAGAAATAATTTCATTCGATCTTGCCAGTATGTTTAAAGGAAACAAGACAGATATAAGGAAAGGATTTTGGTCCTCTGTTTTTAAGACTGATTATTCTTTATTTGAAGAATATATTATGCAAAAACTTAAATATCTCCAAAATATTTTTGGTGATTTTAAAGCTCCTGACCATCATTTATCTTATTTAATATATTTTGTGTTCCCTAAACATTTTTGTGGTGAAATGAAAATAGCCAGCAATTTTACTACACTAAGAGTGCCCAGTTGGGACTCTGAGGTAATAGATTTATCTTATTCAATAAAGCAGAGTGCGCTATCTTTTTCAGAATATTCTGGGCATGTTAGGGGTGGCAGGGATGAAGTCTTGCTTCAATCTTATCTATTAAGTAAATTGTCTCCTCGCTTTGCAAAAATACCTGTTCAAAACACAAGGCCAGATGTGGCTTTGAGAGGCGATGTCAGTTACCAATTTTATCGCATTATAAAAGGTCTAAGAAATAGGATATCGTATATTGTCTTCCCAAAAACAAGAACTGTTTCTTTGGATGAATGGGATGTGTGGATTAATAATACCCACAAGGAATTTATTGATGGCCTAATATTCTCAAAAGATTCAGAAGTACGAAAATATTTTAAGAGTGAATATTTAGAAAAATTGAAAAAGAATAGGACACTCCAAAATATTGGAAAGCTTGCATCTTCTGAAATAATCTTAAGGCTAGTTAAGAATAATTGGAAGAGATTTTGGTAAATAAATGAATATTTTATTTATTTCCACTCAATTATATCCTTGCAAAATTGGTGGAGTTGAAATTTTCAATTATTATTTAATTAATGCTCTGGCAAGAAATCATGATATTTGGGTAATTACTTCCTGCAATACGAGTTTTAATCAAAAAAACATTAATGTCATAAAAATAAATCCAAAGAAATTTATATCACAAAAATTATCTGTAATTTACGAACACTCAAAAAATATTTTAGAAATTAAAGATAAAATAGGAATTGTTCATATTCCATATATGAGCAGGAGTTGGCCATATGGTTGTTATCTACCGATATTGAAAAAAATATGTGATTTGCCATATATATTATCTCTGCATGGAGGGGCGATGCTTCCATGGAAGCCAAAATTCGTACACAAACTTCTTTTCCAAAACGCCGATGCAATTATAGCTGTCTCTGAGACCATGAAAAGAGAATATGAAAAAAGAAGCGGAAGAGAAATAAAAGTAATCCCTCCTTTGATTCCTTTTAAAAAATCGGGAGTTTCAAAATCCAAATTAAGAGAGAAATTTGGATTCAAGAAAGATGATAAAATAATCCTTTCTCTAGGATCGATAAATAAGATTAAAGGAAGCGATATACTTCTTAATGCCTTTATGCTTTTAGGAGAGGATTATATTAAAAATAGACAAATTAGGCTCTTATATGTGGGTGATGGAGTGATGAAGAACAATTTAAAGGAAGAAGTAAATTATAATAGTTTTGAAAGCTATGTGAAATTTCTAGGCAATGTTTCTCATGAGAAGGTCCCAGAAATGTTTAAATTGGCGGATATCTTTGTGATACCTTCGATGTTTGAAGCAACCCCTATCTCTCTATTAGAAGCAATGTTTAATGGATTACCAATAATAGGCACTAACACTGAGGGTATTACTAATTTAATTTCAGCTAATGTAAATGGATTACTATTTGAGAAAAACAATTATAAGAGTCTAATGAACAAAATTAAAAAATTAATAAGTGAGAATGATTTAATGATGAAGGTAGGAAGAAAGGCAGAAGAGTACTTTAAAAAATCTTTCAATTTTGAAAATGTTGTAAGTGACCACATAAAATTATATGAACAAGTAGCACGAAAAAGATAGAATGAGGAAGCAAACAGTACCAGTAATAATTTACCATAGTATTGGCGTCCCTAACAAAAACTGGAGATGGAACCACCTTACATGTCCTTATAGATTATTTGAAGATCAACTTAAATGGCTTAAGAAAAAAGATTTTCATACCATAACATTACAACAGTTGTATGAATATATGAAAAACAAAGGTAAATTGCCTAGAAACCCTGTTGTGCTTACTTTTGATGATGGGTATTTAGATAATTGGACATATGCATATCCTTTGCTAAAGAAATATGGATTTAAAGGAACAATTTTTATTAGCCCTGAATTTGTTGATCCTACTGAGGAATATAGGCCAAATTTAGAAGATGTTTGGGCTGGGAAGAAGAAAATAAGCCAATTAAGAAATACTGGATTCTTATCTTGGAAAGAGATACAAGAAATGGAGAAGGAAGAATTTATAGATATTCAATCACATGCTTTATCTCATGCTTGGTATCCAAAAGGAAATAATATAATTGATTTTAGGCATCCTGGGGATGAATATATTTGGATGACATGGAATAGTAATCCTGATAAAAAGCCTTATTTACAATTGGATGATAATGAATTAATAAATTATGGTGAACCTGTTTATGAATATGGGAAGTCACTGGAAGTTAAAAAGTATTTTCCAGATATGGATTTGATTAGTACAGCTGTCGAATATGTAAATATGAATGGGAGCATTTCATTTTTCAAGGAAGAGTGGAGAAAAAAACTATTTATGATAGTTGAAAATTACATGAGAGATAATGAAATTGATGATAAATATGAATCGGATAGAGAATATAAGGATAGGGTAAGAGAAGAACTAAAAATATCTAAAATAATTATTGAGAAGCAGTTAAATAAGGAAGTAAAATTTTTAAGCTGGCCTGGTGGAGGAAAAAACGAAACCACGTTGAAAATTGCCTCAGATGTGGGGTATATCTCATCGACCTATGCAAGCTGGGAAATAAAAAATAAAGAGTTAAGAAATATTCAGGGTGAAAATCCATCTAGGATTCGGAGGATAGGAGCTATATTATATTGGAATGGTAAAGAGAACTTCTATAGTAGGGTGACATATCAGAATGGATTTTTTTTCATTCTAAATCTATACTGTTTTCAAAAGAAAAAGTTTATGGCCCCTTTAAGCAGAATTTTGCTAGCTTTAGTTGCAAGATATTATAAAATCAGATTTTTGTTTTGAATAACTAAAGCCTAATGAATTTTCGAACGAATTTGAGTTTGAGATCCAGCCTTCTTTCTATTGCTTCTAATACAAATTCATCATTTTTATCTAAAAAACGAGTTGGGAGTAATAATCCAGCATATAAGAATATAAGGAAAAATCCAAGAAATACCATCAGAATCGGCCAAGATAGAAAGCTTGTTAAATAAACTTTTAACATGAAGATAATTCCCATCACTACAGCATCAACTGATATTATTTTGAGATAGTCTTTATTGTAAGGATGGATCTTAGTCGTTTTATAAGTAAAAGCCAAAAAGGAAATGCTTCTAATGGTATAAGAGACACTAGTACCGATAGCAGCGCCTATAATGCCATAAATGGGGATTAAAATAATATTCAAAAAAACATTTGATGTTGCAGAAAATATTTCAGATGCTAAATTCAATTTTGTATAACCTCCTCCAACCAAAACGTTTCCAGCTAGGCCTGTAGAAACTCTTATGAACATACCTAAGGTCAAAATGATCAGTGCGAGATAGCCTTTTGAATATTCAGAACCAAATAACAGGGTAATAATTTCTTTGGGGAACAGTATTGTGTATATAAGCATAGGTGATGCAATTAGAAACATCCATTTTGAAACGGATTTAAAAATCGATTCTAGTTCATCTGTCTTTTCTTTGGCAAAAAATCCTGAGATAACCGGCAAAAATATATATTCAAATGATATGCCAATAAAGGCAAAAAGATTTGCTATTACGAGAACGGGCATATATATGCCAATTTCTTCAGAAGTTAAATAATATCCTATTAAAAGAATATCGGTTTTAGATACAAAAATGAATGTCATTCCTGTTAAACTTAGAGGCCATGAGAAAGAGAGTAATTTTTTTGCGATAGGAACTTTGGTATATTTAAAATAGAATGGAAACAATTTTTTTTGTATTACAAACAATGAAGCAATGATAGCAAAAATCAATGCCACAAAATAAGCAAATATAGCGCCAAATAAGTTATAACCCAACAATATAAATAGAGTAAAAACAGTAACTCTTACTAACTTCATTCCAAGATCGTATATGATTAATTTGTATTTCATCACCTTGAATGATCTTATTATTGATTCTAAGATGCCTGGAATAGCAACCAATGGAATGCCGATAAAGAAATATTTTAATATTTGGCGAAGGCTTTCTTCGTGAAAAACATTGACCGCTATTATATCTGAAAATAAATACAGTATGATCCCAATTGACATGCTTACAAACAAAACAAGTTTTATACCAAAGCTGATAGTGCTCTTTACTGTTTCCATTTGGCCTTTTTCCAAATAAAATGGTATAAATCGAGTAATGCCTCCAGGTATTCCGAATACAGCTAAAGTTTTAGCTATTGTAACCAATGAGATAGCAAGGTTAAATTGTCCATAGTACTTAGCTCCCAGGAATCTTCCCAATAAAATCTGATTTACCATACCGATGATATGTCCAATTACCATACCGATAAATACTACACCTGCACCTTTTGCAATAGTTTTTATTGATCTTTCTAAATCGTTTGTCAATTATTTGCTCTCCTTATGGATCGGTTTTCAGTTGATCCTATTAGAATTTAGCTAAACAGAATGCACAAGTAAAGCCCATTGAGAATAATAAAAAGTACTAGCCTAGTCCAAAAGAATGATTTCATATTGATTGCCAAGCAACATCTGAAAATCTTACGGAAACTTATTACTGAAGTAAAATAAATAAATTATATGAATTTTTCTTCTACAAAAGAGTAGCACTTTTCTCTCAAAGAAAGGAAGATTATAATAATAGAATCTAATTTTATTTAAAAAAAAAGAAAAAAATTGATTTATGCTTTTAGATCTTTTTCATGCTCATAAGTTAAATATAAACAAGAATAAATAAAAAAAGATTAGTTAAGGTTTAAAAAGACTAAAAAAGATAATATCAATCATTTCGTATCAAACATTAATATTGTGTAGTTGAACGGACTATATTTGTGAGATAGCCGATTTTGTTGCAGTAACAACAAAGTGTCCTTTACAACAAACTTTTATATTCTCAAAGCCTGAAATATATAGAACTTTTTTTATCTTACTGCTTGTCTGGAAAGATTCGCATCGCCGGCGATTTAATGGAAAGTTGAATTGTTTTCCCAATAAATGGAATGTGATACTATTTGCTAATATGTATAGCGATAGCGGCAATAATACATCTTTAAGTGCTAGGCAGCGAAGACTACTCATTAATTGTCTGGTTGTCATAGAAAAAGAGTGCAAAGTAAACCATATGTTTCCTTTAGGTTTCAAAACTCGATTTATCTCCTCTATTGCTTTTGAGATATGCATGTAAGGTAGAGCGACTTGCGCAATCACCAAGTCAAAAAAATTGTCCTTAAAAGGAAGGAGCACACCTGTTCCACAAACAAAATGGATTTTTTTAGTTAGCTGTTTGCCTAAACAAAGTACGGAAAAATCTAAGTCTAAGCCATATGCCAACACATCAGAAGCGAGATTGCTAGCAATCAAAGTCTGACCAGCACCGCATCCTACATCAAGAATGTGCCGGTAGGTTTCTGATATTGGAGGCATGATTCGGCGTGGATCTTTTGGAGAATTCGCAATAGCCAATTCCTGAAGATGATATGTTTCCGATCTCATGTGATAACCATTTTTTTACTGTACTGTGTGATAAGAGTGTCTCATGCATCTAAGAGAGTCTTTAACATGGATAATGTGAAGATAAATACAGTCTTTTCCTTATTCCGATTATTTTACTCGAAAGCAAAGCTTATTTCCAATCGTTGACTAGTCATACAGCGATTTAAATCTATATCTTGCTACAATATTTGTAAATCTTTATAAAAGATTTGGCAATCATGTTTTGAGAATTTGTATTTACAATTTATAACAATTTTATATCTTATTTTTAAAGTTAGCTGCTAAAACTTATAACAATGGAGAAATTTGATGTCGAAGGTTAAAAAGTGTTAAAAAAGGATTAAAGCCATAATATAAATAGCAAAATTATTGCGCTTAAGAATTAGATTAATTGAGGCTTTAAAAAAATTGAAAATTATTAATAATTAATTGTAAATTAAAAAATGCACTATCAAGACTTCACATTATCAATGTATGAACAGTTATTAATAGCATTAAAAAAGAATAAATATATAAGTATAACTTCAAATGAATATATAAATGCCTGTAATGTTTTAAAAAATAATAAAATCATTATACTTCGTCATGATGTTGACCATAACAGTAGAAATTGTATTGAGATAGCAAATTTAGAAAGGAAATATAACTTAAGAGCAATTTATTATTTTAGAAATATAAATGGAAAATTTGACAAAAGATTAATTAGTATGATTGAGAGATTGAATCATGAAATTGGCTATCACTATGAAGTCTTGGCAAAAACAAAAGGCGATTTCGATAAAGCAATTGATTTATTCTCATATGAATTAGAAGAATTGCGCGGGCTAACTTCTATTAAGACAGCTTGTATGCATGGATCACCTCTGTCGAAATGGGATAATAAGAAATTATGGGATAAATATAATTACAATGATTTTGATATTCAATTTGAACCTTATTTTGATATAGATTTTAATAAAGTCTTTTATTTAACTGATACAGGGAGAAGATGGAATGAGAAAAGAATAAGCTTAAGAGACAAAGTAAGATCAAAGTTTGAATTTAGGATCAAATCTACATCTGATATTATAAGAACATTGAATAACGATGAATTACCAGAAAAATTAATGATTAACTGCCACCCTCATCGATGGAATGATAAGTTATTACCATGGTTAAAAGAATTAATCTGGCAAAATATAAAAAATATAGGTAAAAGAATCCTGATAAATTTGAGCTGATGAAATTTGTTCAAGAAATAGACAGACTTAAATGGTCTCATTTTATTCATAATCATTCTAATGGAAACATATTCCAAACACCAGAAATGTACGAAGTATTCAGGGATATAAAAAATTGTGAACCTGTATTTCTTGCCTTGATTGATAGGAAGAATGAAATATTAGGAGTTTTATTAGCACAAATTCAAAAATTTTATTCAGAGTTTTTAAGTAAATTTACTGCCCGATCTGTTATTTTGGGGGGACCGATTATCAAAGATAATGACACTGAAATTGGAAAAATTTTATTAAAAAAATTTGATGAAATTATCAGCAAGAAAGTCATTTACTCTCAATTCAGAAATCTATGGTGTACAAAATATTATAAAGATTCATTTAGTAACTGTTATTATAATTACGAAGAACATTTGAATATCCTTATTGATTTAACTATTGGAGAGGAGGCTTTATGGAAAGGATTAAACAAATCTAGAAAAGAAGGAATTCGAAAGGCTAGAAGAAATGGCTTAATTTTTGAAGCATCCAATTCAAAAGATATTATACCGACCTTTTACAACTTGCTTAAGATGACATATAAAAACGCAAAATTACCATATCCTTCAATTGATTTTTTCTATTCACTTTCTAAAAACCTATCTCCAAATAACATAAAATTTTTCACTTTGAGAAAAGAAAATAAGTTTCTAGTTATTCTTGTCGCATTGGTTTTTAATAGATGTTTATATGCTTATTACATAGGAAGAATTCTGGATAATAATTATCTAAAAATGAAGCCTGTAGATTCGTTATATTGGGAAGTATTGCTTTGGGGGTTGAAAAACGGCTGCAAAACCTTTGACTGGCTTGGAGCGGGTAAACCCAATCAGGAATATGGCGTAAGAAGATTCAAATTACAGTTTGGGGGTAAACTTGTAGAGTTTGGGCGTTATGAGAAAGTATATAAACCTTTTTTAATGAAACTAGGAAAATTTGGATTGAAATTGAAGCAGAAATTTAGCTAAATAAAGTAATAATATGAATATTCTTATTGATATAAATCATCCAGTAGATGTCAATTACTTTAAAAATGCCGCTAAGGAATTAGCTAATAAAGGGCATAGAATTATTATTACATATAGACTTCGGGGAAAATTAGAATCAATTATTAATTTTGAATTAGGAGAATTCAACCCAATAAAAATTGGGAAACATTATTCAACATTTTTTGCTAAAATAATTGCCCAATTAAAGAGAGATTTAGTGTTTTTGTTCTTTCATAAAAAAAATATGGTTGATCTTTCTGTATGCTTTGGCCCTACAAATGCAATTTCTTCCTGGTTAAATAAAATCCCTTATCTTGCGTTTGAAGATGATTTTGAATATAAAATTCCTTTCTATCATGCAAATATTTTCGCAACTAGGCATATAATGCCTTCTTATATTTGTGTTAAGAAAAAAAATATTTATAACTATAAAGGATTAAAAGAATTAGCATATTTGCATCCCAATTACTTTACTCCTACCATTGAAGAATTAAAGAACTATGATTTAAAACCTTATAGATATGTTTTTATAAGAAAAGTCGCTAATGTGAGTTTAAATTACAAGAAGGAAGATAATTTAAATATTATCGTTATAAAAAATATTAAAAAATTAGGTTTGAAAATTTTGCTTTCCTTGGAAGATGAAAAAATGAAAAATTATTTTAAAGATGAGTGCATTATACTAGATGAACCAGTGAATGATATTTATTCTTTAATGAAGTATGCAAAATTTACTATTTCTTCTGGAGATTCAATGGCAAGAGAGTCATGTTTATTAGGCACTCCAACAATTTATACTGGTAGCAGAGACATGGCCGTGAATAAGGAGCTAATCGACATAGGAGGTATGTTTAAGGAAAATACGATTGAAAAAATTTTAAATAGAATTAATTATCTATCAAAAAATGAGGCAAGACACAGAATAGAGAAATTAGTAAAATATAAAATAATGAATGAATGGGACGATCCAACCAAAGTAATATTGAAGCACATAAATGATTTTGTAAAATAGAAATTATGCAAGTCTATTTTATAGAGAATGAGAATCCATTTCGAGATTCTTCTGGCGGGATTATGTCATATATTATAAATTTGTCAAAATATTTAAAGGAGAGAAGGATCAGAACAGTCTTGTTGGGCAGTGGAAAATGCAAGGAAGATGAAATACCATTTTCAGAATTTATTTCAATAATCAGAAAAATAAATGCATCTAATTTTAAATATTTATTAGCTCTTATTAGAAAAGTTGCAGTTTTAGATATTGGAAAATATACAATTATTCATGCACAAAGGCCAGATATGCTATTTTCATCTATTTTGTTTAATAAAAAAAGTATTCTGATATGTACCTTACATGGAACACATGACATTGCGGTATTTGAAAAAAAAGGTATTTTATATGGTTATATTTATAGTATTCTACAAAAGTTATCATTCAGAAAAGCGAATATGCTAGTTGCCGTGGATAAAGCCACGAGAGATTACTATATAAGAAAATATCCTTGGGTGAGAGATAAGATAACTGTCATTCCTACTGGAGTTGATGTTAAAAATTTTTTGCCTATTTGTAAAAATGGTTTAAGAGAGAAATATAATTTTAGCCAGCAAGATAAAATAATAATATTTGTAGGAAGAATAGAAAAAGAAAAAAACCTTTTAATGCTAGTAGAAGCTTTTTGCAAAATAAAAGAGGAAATAGAAAATGCAAAATTGGTAATTGTAGGTAGAGGAAGAAAAGAGCATTCCTTAAAGTCAAAAATAATAGAATTAAATCTATGTGACATTATTTTTATGGGAGAAGTTGAAAATAAAAAAATTCCAGAATTGCTAAATTGTGCGGATGTTTTTACTTTTTGTTCTTTATATGAAGGTAGCCCAACGGTGATAAAGGAAGCGCTTGCATGTAACTTGTCGGTGGTGTCTGTTGATGTGGGAGATGTAAAAGAAGTGATTGATGGGATAGATGGATGTTATATTGTCGAAAGGGATATTAATGATTTTTCAAAAAAAATCATTAAAGTATTGACAGAGAATAAGAAAATAAACTCAAGAGAAAAGATGTTTTGTTATAGTCATGAAAATGTTGGTAAAAGGACTTTGGAACTTTATAATTCTCTTCTGCGAAAGAGGTTTCATTCAACAATGTGAGTGGAATCTAAGAGGCTACAATAAATTTTTTAATAATTCCTATAGCAACCAGTAATTTCGAGAATATCTTGGATTTAGATCAAGTTGTAAATTTCTAAAAAGAAATCCTTTTTTGGATCTATTCTTATGAAAGTTCATAATTTACAGAGTGTCTTTTTCCGAGCAGATGAATCTAATAAAGAATATACAAATGATTGTGAAAAGCTTGAGAATTGGCGAAATTGTTTTATAAAAATAAAAAATGCATGGGATAAAGTCGGGGTAGATTACATATTCCATAAGTCAATAGGGCAATTTCCATATATGAGCGATAATCTTGATATTCTTGTACGAGCTGAAAATTTTGAAAAAGCTGGGAGAATTCTAAGAGATATTGGATATGTCGATTTAAGAAATGTTCAAGAGCCTCATAAAAAGTTCTATCGAAAATTTGCAGGGGGAGAGTGTTGGGCTCCTATTCATTTACATGAAAGAGTTTGTTGGGCAGTTCCTTATGAGAATATTGAGCATTTATGGAAGCACTATGTTGTTTCAGAGAAAGATGAAGTTGTTCATTATCCTTGTAGAGAGGATGCAATATTAATAAATACTGCTCATTGCTTTTTAGAAGATCACTTAATTAAAATCCGTGATTTATTAACAATTAGGAAAAGCATAGGAAAAAATAAAATAAATTGGAATTATATAATAAAAACAGCAGATGAGATGCATTGGTTGTTTGCTCTTTATACAGGGTTTCTTATTTTTGATTATCTTTATATGAAATTATTTAAAGAATACCTTATTCCTTATAAAATTATTAGAGAAGCCAAAGAACATGTGAACAATAAAAGATGGATCAGGAAGACTTTAGAAAGGAAAATATTTGTGGATAAACCGAAAATGCCATTTAAGATTCCCCATTTATGGACAAGAAGACATAGTTCTTTAAGAGTACTTAATGACCCTGCTTTTGGGAAACGATTTAAGAGATATCTCCAAATATTTGAACATTTATTAGACGGTTTCATTCATCTAAAATTAGGAATTAAAACTCATCCAAAGATGTTCGTTGCAATTAGCGGTTTGGATGGGTCTGGAAAAACTAAGCATAGCGAAGCATTACAAAACGCTTTTAAAACTTGTGAAATTAATCCAGTATATATATGGAGTAGAGCTGGATCGCTTCCGATTACTCGCTTTGTGTTGAAATTTGTGAAATATTTTAAATCCGGGAAATATATAAAAATAGAGAACTCTTTAATAAAAGAGGAGTCATATCTCCCTAAAAATCAATTAACAATAAAGTTATGGCGAATGATAAATACGATTGATCTTATTTTATATTATTTTTTTAGATTCAATATCCCATTAATTCTAGGGAAAGTCGTTATTGCTGATAGGTATATTTGTGACTCGATTATTGATTTAGAATTTGTGGGAAAATCAAATAATTTTGATAGAATTTTATACAAAGTATTAAAAATTTTAACTCCCACGCCCAACATTTTATTTCTTTTAGATTTAAACCCTGACATTATTTTAGTGCGAGGATGTGATGAAGCCAAAGTTGAATTAGTAAATAGACGTAAATATTATAAAATGATAATGTCAAAAACGAATACAATTATAATTGATAATTCCAATCCCTTTGATGAAGTGAGTGGAAGAATTTTAAACTTCACATTGACCAAATTTTTTGCAAAATATCCTGAAAAATATAATGGATATCGTTTGGTTTCTTTAAAATATAAATAAATTATATGAAGGTTTTTATCTATTCGGAAAATCTATCTGAACCCTTTGATGAGGGTATAAAAAAAACTGCTTTTCATATTATTAATGGTTTATCTAAAATTACAACGGTTTTTGTGGCGTGCCGAAATGGAAAAAAATTCAAAGAAACATTTATGGATCTTATTAATTCTAATAGACTTTTAATAAGTTTTAAGTTGCGAAAAAGAGTTAAGAATTTTGACCCGGATATTATTGTGTATATTCCAAGATGGTGTGGGACTTTTGCGAGTTTTGTTCGGATGAAGATTTTAAATATTTATAATCAAAGATCAAATTCAGTAATGGTGATTTTACAGCCTAAGAAAATAAGTAGACTTCAAGAAAAATTAATAAGATTTTTAAAACCTAATAAAGTATATACTCCTTCTCCTGAAGTTCTTGAACAAATGTCCGAGTTGGAAATACATGTTGAGTTTCTTCCTTTATTTGTAGACAGAGAGCAATTTAAGCCTATAGAGAATCTGAATAAAAAGAGTAAACTTAGAGAAAAATATGGACTTCCATTGGAAAAATTTATTATTCTCCATGTGGGCCATATTAATTCCGGAAGGAATTTAGAAGCTCTAGTACCTCTTCAGAAGAATAATAATCAAGTAGTAATAGTTGGAAGTTCTTCAACAACAGAGGTGGCTTACAAAGATGAAGTTTTAAAAGGCGTTTTTAAAGAAAAAGGAATAATTGTTATTGATAATTATATAGACAATATAGAAGAAATTTATCAGCTTTCAGATATTTATATTTTTCCGACTACATTTAGTGGAGGATGTATTGGGATACCTTTGTCAGTTTTAGAAGCAAGAGCATGTGGATTACCAATAATTACTACCAATTTTGGAGGACTCAAGCGAATTTTAAGTTACAATTACAAGGATTTTATTTATTCAAAACCAGAAAATTTTCTGAAGAATATAAACAAAATGAAGATGCATCTTGGAACTTTGCCTAATAATGATGATCTTGAAAGGATAAATAATTTGTTTCATATCAGTCTTCTTAAGATGCTCGAAAAGTAAATTTTTTAAGTTGAATATTGGAATAATTTCATATTGTTATCCTCCAGAAAAAATGGGGGGAGCAGAGCTGCAAGCTAAAAAATTAGCACAAAAATTATCCTCTAAAAACTATAAGGTCACAATCTTTGCTGGGTCTGAGTCGGATGAAGTAAAAAATGAAAATCTCAATCTGAAAATTATTAAAATAAAATATAGAAATATAAAGATTTTACGCATTTTCCTGGCGCAATTAGTATCATTTATCCCTGAAATAAAAAAAGAAGCACCGAAACTCAATATCTTGCTTTGTTATCAGGTTAGTCCCTCTGGAATAATAGGCCTGATTTCTAAGATGATGTTTAAAATACCTCTTATCACATGGATGAGAGCTGAAACAGAATATAAATCATTTCTTAGGAAATTTATTTTTACTCCGATGTTATTAAAACATTCAGACCAATTCATTGTGCAAACAGCAAGGATAAAAAAGGCTTTAATAAACGTTTACTCTAATAAATTTCTTTTTAATAAGCACCGATTAGAAAACATTAAGATTATTCCAAATGGGATTGATACAAGAAATTCCTCAGTGGTTCCGTATGAAGATAGAGATGGAATACTTTATGTAGGGAGGTTGCATAAAACTAAAGGGATTAAATATTTGATAAGCGCAATGGAAGGAATTAAGGAAAAATTATTTATAATTGGTGAAGGACCTGAAAAGAATAATTTGATGCAAATGTCAGAGGGATTAGATATAGAATTTTTAGGCGAATTACCACAAAAAGAAGTTTTTAGATATATAGAAAAAACAAAATTACTAGTCTTACCTTCTCTTAGTGATGCTTTTCCCAATGTTATTCTAGAAGCCATGTGTGTTGGATCTCCCATTGTGGCTACAAAAGTTGGTGGAATCGCAGATATTGTCGAACATAGCAAAACTGGATTTTTAATTGAGCCCAAAAATCCAGGGGAGATTAGAAGATACATAAGTATATTATTAAAAAATGAAGAGCTGTGGAGAGGAATGAGCATAAATTGTTTGAGAAAAGTAAAGAAATATTCATGGGTTAATGTGATTAAAAAATTTGAAAAACTTTTATTAGAAATGAATTAATAAAATGGAAAAGAAAAGTCGAGATTATTCCTTTTTGCTTCTATTCACAGACTTTATCCTACTCAATATTTCTTTCTTTATAATGAACTTTTTGAAGAGAGGAACTTTTAATCTATCTTCCCACTATATAAAATTACTGATTGTTTTCTATATCATTTGGATGATTGTTTCACTTTCTACAAAAAAGTTTCACATGAGGTCTTTTAGAAGCTATCTTGGTGGAGTGTTCCTTTATGCAAAATCTATAATCTTC